>Ga0208694_1000006_pt1 | contig 278665 bp, 247 predicted proteins | sample AD_UKC078_MetaG_FD_184442 | JGI IMG/M metagenome (GOLD analysis project Ga0208694, IMG submission 184442) | Active sludge microbial communities of municipal wastewater-treating anaerobic digesters from USA - AD_UKC078_MetaG (SPAdes) (version 2) | ecosystem: Engineered > Bioreactor > Anaerobic...
GGGGATATAGCTCAGTTGGCTAGAGCACCTGCTTTGCAAGCAGGGGGTCGTCGGTTCGACTCCGTCTATCTCCACAACAAAAAGCACCTGATTTTCAGGCGCTTTTTTGTTTTATGTAATGAAATTCCCGGAGATTCATTAATTTTGGGCACATGAACACACTGGTCTGGATAGGATTCTCTCAAGCTTTGTTTGCATCCATACTGATGATCACAAAAAGTGATCGGGCCGTATATGACAAAATTCTGACCACCTGGTTGATATTGCTGGCAATCGACTTTCTTACCAGCGCCATAGATTACCAGCTATTTGGAGTTCCCCTGTTGTCAGGCACCTATTTACTGTTCAATCCTGCTTTGTATCTGTATGTCAGATCCCTTACCGTTGCCGGGTTTAGGTTGAAATACCGGCATTTGTTTCATTTGCTGCCTTTCCTGGTATTTGAAATAATGGCCTATGTCATCAGGGAACCCCTTCTGCTGGGAGATTACCTTGTTCAAAATGAAAATTATATTTTCCGTTTTTCTTTTGCCTTGGCCAGTTTGGTATCCTGGTTGATATACAGTCCTCTGAGCATTACATTGGTGTATAACTACCGCACCAACCTGCAGAACGAAACTTCATACATAGAAACAAACGAAAACATCAGGTGGCTGATGTCGCTCACCACTTTTTATGTGATGTATTGTATTATCGGGTATATCATATCCTTTGTAGTCAACATAACAGAGGATTATCACTCTATAATTCCGGACATCTACAATTATTCTTTGTTGCTTGTTTTGGTTTATATGCTGAGTTTTTACGGATTGAGGCAAAAACATATACCGGAACGGCTTCAGATCCGGGATAAAAAAAGACCGTATAAAAACCCTCTGTTAGATGATCACGACAGAAAAACAATAGGAGAACAGGTTTTAGAATATTTTAATAGACAGAAAGCATACCTCAATCCCGGTCTAAACATGGATTTACTGTCTTCTGAACTGAAAATTCCCAAACATCAGCTCACGGAAGTTCTGAATGTAGAGATCGGGAAAAGTTTCTTTCGCCTGGTAAATTCATTCCGCGTAGAAGCCGTCAAGAAAATGCTGGAAGATCCGGGAAACATTTATTCTATTGAAGCTATCGGATATGAATGCGGATTTTCCAATAAATCTTCTTTTTTTAAGATATTTAAAGAGACAGTGGGTGAAACTCCCCTCGAATACAAAAAACGATTTTCTAACGACTAATTTTTCCTCCATCTTTTGCAACACTTACTTATTAGTGTTGTCTGTTTTTTGAAAACAGGACCGTTTATCCGTTCGTTTTTTATTTCTTTGCCGGAAAATTATAAAAATGAAAAGAACGGTTTTCCTTTTTTGTATTATGATCTGGGCGGCTACTGTGTGCCGTGCCCAGGAAAACGGTACAATAAATTTAGGTGGTTTTGGAAGAGGATCTGTCTATGGGGGAGGGAAAGATTATAACATAGCATCTGCTTTTTCCGAGCTCTCTCTGCGTGTTAAAGCCGGGAAAGGAGCAGCTTTTTTAGAATCCGACATCAGGTTCAGAACTGGGGTTATGTATGGTCAAAATGATGTTACCTTGGATGTAAGGGAACTTTATGCCGGGTATAAAAGCCGGAAATTCGATATATTTCTCGGTAATCAGATAGTTGTATGGGGCCGTACGGACGGATTCAATCCCACCAACAATATTACACCGCAGGATTACTTCTTTTTGTCTGCCGATCATGATGATCAGCTACAGTCTAATTTAATGCTCAGGATGAATTACCGGCCGGTATCTGGTATGAAAATTGAATTCATAGGTATTCCCTTTTACAAGATGTCTGTTTACCGGTTTAATCTTTTTCAAATGGGTGATTTTGTACATGTTGGTGAAGATATCATTCCGGAAAAAAAATTAAAGAACGGAACACTTGCCTGTCGGATTGACTTTGATTATCCGGCTATCGGTGGTTCGATCTCATTTTTTAACGGATACGATCCTTATCACGGTTATGGGGTCACTTCTGTAGAACTGACTTCAGGACAACCGGCTATAAACCTGGCGTCTACTGCCTATCGCAAGACAACCGTAGGGGCGGATATATCCGTTCCGGTCAGTAACTGGATAATCCGGGCAGAAGCTGCGTATAATAAAACAGATAATCCCGATAATGAGATGTTTATTCCCAATTCGGATTTGAGTTATGTTGTAGGCTTGGAAACCGGTATTGCAGGATTTACCATTATAGGACAATATATCGGAAAATATACGTTTGATTTTTCTCCGCTCCCTGATTTTTCTCTGATGACTCCGCCATCCAGTACAGATTTCCCTGGATTGATAGAGTACATGAATGAATTGATCGATTACGAAAACAGGTTATTTAACCGTAAAATATTCAACCAGCAGAAAAAAACCAACCACGCAGCTTCCCTTACCGTTACCCGGTCATTTGCCTACGAAACATTATCAGCTGAATGTACGGCGTATTACAACTTCACATCTAAAGAATTGTTTATCAGGCCAAAACTTACTTGGAAGATCTCTGACACCTTAGCTGCTGCGGCGGGGGGTAATTATATGTATGGAGAAGAAAAGACAATGTTTAGCTATTCATCTTCCATTTTGAACGGGGCATTTGTAGAATTGAAAGTCAGTTTTTAAAATATGAAAAGAACAACACCTATTATCCGCTTCAGGTGGTGGATCATCGTAACTACGTTACTTCTGGTTGCAGCCAGCATTATTCCGCTATTAAATATCCATATCAATCCGGATCTTGAATCATATCTTCCTGATTCCATGATATCCAGACAAAATCAAAAGAAGATAAATGAGGCTTTTGGTAACGAGGAAATGCTGCTTATTGTTTTTGAAGCTCCGGATGTCCTGGAGCAGGAAACGCTTCTTCGTGTCCAGCAAATAAGCGATTTTTTTGCTCAGATGCCACAGTTTACGGTTTTTTCATTATTCCAGGCTAAAGATATTCAATCCGGTGACGGTATGATGATCGTTGACCCTCTTGTTGATCAGATACCGGAAACGACTATCGAACGTGAGGAATTGCGCAGGACAATTATGTCAAACGAGCTGGCTTACAAATTGACCGTATCGGAAGATTTCAGATACATGCTGATTATGCTTGGTTTAGATGGGACAGTAGGGGACGAAGAGTTAATGGAAATGGTGCAGGAATCATTGGACAGTTTTCCCGGTCAGGAAAATGTCTATGTAACCGGGCTTCCTTATTTAAGAGAAGAATCCAACAAGAAGATCGGACGCGATCTGATCGTTTTGTTACCTGTCGGATTGTTGGTCATGTTTTTAGTTCTGCTTATTTCATTCCGCGATCTGAAAAGTGTCATGCTCCCTTTCTCCGTAGTTCTTTTTTCCATTGTGATCTGCATGACGTTTATTCCGATCTTTGGTTGGGAATTGAGTCTTATTGGCGTGCTTATTCCCATAATGATGATTGCCATTGCCAACAATTATGGGGTCTATTTTGTGGTGCGTTACCATGACGTATCAATCTCCGAACCGGAAATAAGTGTTTTTGACAGGGTTAAAAAAACTGTCGATTACCTGAAGACACCTGTTGTATTATGTGGATTAACCACTATTGTAGGTATTCTGGGTTTGGTTGCACACCTGCTTCATCCGGCAAGACAAATGGGTGTGGTGACAGCCATTGGGGTAACATTCGCCCTGTCGGCCAGTTTGTTGTATATTCCAGCTGTTTTATCATTCCAGAAAAAAGAGAAAAAATTTAAAAAACGTTCCGGCGGTAACGGCGGATTTTTCCTTTCTCTATCTGAAAACATTGCAAAATATGTCGTTTTGCACCCTAAAATGATCCTGGTAACGTTTATTGTTTTTCTGACATTGTGTACCTCTGGTTTGTTCTTTTTGAAAACGGCACCCGATTCCAACAAGGTCATGCCGGCAAATCATTCTTATAACAAGGCAATTACCATACTCGATAATCATTTTGGCGGGAGCAAGATGATCCAGGTAATGTTTGAAGGAAACACGAACGACCCCTACCTGTTGCAATGTTTGGACAGGTACGAAAAGGAGCTCAAAACACTTTCAAACGTCGGAACGGTTTCTTCCCTTTCTACTGTAGTGAAAAAGATCAGTACGGCATTGAATGATCCGGGAGAGCCGGGGTATGACCAGATACCCGAAACGAGTGAAGCTGTAGCCCAATACCTTGAACTGTATGCTTTAAGTGGAGATCCCGGCGATCTGGAACAATTTGTAAATTTTGATAATACGAAAACATTAATGACCATTCAGTTCCACGCAGATAAAATTTCGGAGATCGACCAAGTGATAGAAAAAATCGGTGAACTAACCGAATCGGATTCACTGGAGCCGGTACTTGGAGGATTTTCTTTAACCGATAGAGATCTAAGTGAATCGGTCAAACGCGGTCAATACTATTCCCTGCTGGCAGCTTTCATATTCATTCTGATTTTATTGAGTATAATCTTTAAAAGTGTACAGGCTGGAATCATCGGAAGTTTACCGTTGGTCTTTGCCGTTTTCTGCACTTTTGGGCTTATGGGCTGGTTGGGTATTGAGCTTAATATTGTTACGGCCCTGCTTTCTTCCATATCCATAGGACTGGGCGTTGATTTTACCATTCACGTTTTCTGGCGAATACAATGGGAACTGGCTCAGGGAAATGATTATGCGGGCAGTATAATCACAACGCTAAAGACTATGGGCAGGGGAATCATTATTAATGCAAGTTCGGTTATGCTGGGATTTGCCGTATTGTTTTTGTCGGCTTTCCCCTTAATCCGTTCTTTTGCATTCCTGATAATCATTTCTCTTTTTCTGTGCCTTGTTAGTGCCCTGGTATTCATACCGGCCATATGTTATTGTATACGACCAAAATTTCTTGAGAAAAAAACAAATAAAATAATAGCATGAAAACTTTTTTCATTCCACTGGTGTCCGCAATGATTTTATTTTCTGGATTACAACTTGCCGGACAAGATGCTGCCGAGATCAGTAAAAGATCAATGGATGCAGTAGATATGAGTTCCATACAGATGGATCTTACGATTCACATTCTGGATAATAGGGGAAACACTAGAACACGGAAGATCACAATGATCACCGGTACGTTTAATGACGTAAATAAAACCCTGATACGTTTTACGGCTCCCCCGGACGTAAAAGGAACATCCCTTTTGATTTATGATTACGAGGACAAAGATGATGATATGTGGATATATATGCCGGCGCTAAGAAAAGTCCGGAGGATTGTCAGCTCTGAAAAGGGTAAAAGCTTCATGGGATCTGAATTTACCAATGCCGATATGAGCCGTCCCAATCAGTCGGACTTCAATTATCAAATCCTGGGAACTGAACTCTTTGAAGATAAAATGTGCTGGAAAATAGAATCTGCCGGTATCAGTGCGGATGTTAGGAAATCCAGCGGTTACAGTAAAGCCGTCAGTTTTATCGATCAGGAGAACTACTTGTGTTATAAGGTAGAATACTATGATCTTTCAGGGAAGTTGCACCGGATCCAGTACATATCTGATTATCGAAAGAAAGAAAATGGCAATTATATTGCCTGTCGGATGAATATGGAGAATGTTCAGAACAAACGTGTTTCCAAAATGATTGTGGATCATTTTGAAACAGGCGTACAATTATCTGAGAACGCTTTCTCTCCTTCGGTTTTAGAACAATGAGAAAAATTATTAAAATAGTAATCCCGTTGGTCTTATTTTGGATGACACCTCTGATATCTCATTCACAGATGCTGAATATAAATATAACAGGCATACGTGGGATGTCGGGTAATTTATGTATCGCAGTTTTTACCTCTGCCTATGATTACATTAAAGAAAAAGCCTATATAATAGAATGTTTTTCCAAATCAACCCTACAGGAAGGTTCCATTTGTATTAATATGTCATTGAGTCCGGGAACATATTGTTTAACGGTTCATGATGATGAGGACGGTGACGGGAAAATGAGGTACAATGTTTTGGGAATACCGCGTGAGGGATTCGGATTTTCAAATCTGGATCAGAACCGTTTAAGAAGACCGTCTTTTGATGAAATTTCATTCACCGTAGATCAGGACGAAGTAATAGACGTCAATGTCAAGATGAGATATTATTGATCGTCTAGATGTTCTCGAAAAAATCAATCACGGGGATTTACAGCAACAGCCGCTCCTCGGGGGAATATAGGATCATTTCGAGTATAGGCCGCAAGGCATCCCGGAATAGATATATTAGAAAGATGATCAGAACGATGGTCAGCAAGATGGTAAGCAACACCCAGGGCCATTGTGATTTTTTCTTTTCAAGGGCTTTGGGTTTCAGGGCCGATCCCGGTTCTACCGGTATGGCAGGCGTTTTATCACGATCAGAGACCAATGATCTGTCCTGTTTTATGCCGGTTACGGTTTCAGTATCAGCAGGTCTGGAAACATCACATTGTAACTTTGAAGGGGTGGGCAGAGGACTCAGTGACAGGGGTACCAATCCGAATCCGTCGGGATTTAGAGATACGTTTTTGTCCATGACAAAGAAGATGTCTCCTTCCCGCGTTCTTCTGAGCTTCCCGAATCCGTCCAGGGTCACGGATTTTTCCTTTGCCAGCTTCCTGGAAATTTCTGCGAGCAATTCGTTAAGTTTCTCACTGGACCCATAGGATTGTTCCAGTAATCCGTCGTTCCAGGTCTCACTTTCCCTGAAAGAGATGCGTCTTCCGGGTGGTAAGAGCACATGAGAATCATGGGTCAGTCTGGCAGGTATGTCTTCTGCTATGAAACTGCCCATATTTCCCAGGGAAACCCGATTATGGGAACGTAACAATTCTATACAACGGGAAGAAAGAAAGAATGTGTCCATAGTTCGGGCAAATTTATACTTTTTTTTGGAAAAGATTTTGCTGGTTCAGGAAAATCCGTTTATATTTGCACTCCCTAAGCAGAAAAACATTCCTCATTAGCTCAGTTGGTTAGAGCACCTGACTGTTAATCAGGGGGTCCAAGGTTCAAGTCCTTGATGAGGAGCCACAGACAAAAGCACTTACAAAAAAACGTAGGTGCTTTTTTTATTGAAAATTCATCTGTCTTTAAGCCAAAACTCGGAGTTATGTAGGGGACACAACATGTAACTAAGGTGCTTTCCGGATTGTAAGCAACAAGCGCATAATGGTTCATCCTTCCTCTTCGTAATAATAGGAGTAGTCTATTCCTTTCATAAATACTTCGTGACTGTTGATCTCATCGGTCAGCGCATGTTGAAGCAGGTTTTTAATAGTTGTGCTGTCAGTAGTGCTTTTGATCATAGCACTTAAGTAGTCGTTTTTGCTTATTTTACTCCAATCCACGCATTTTTTCAGACGTTTTTTTAGTATCAGATCAAGCCAAAGACGGGTGCTGCGCCCATTGCCCTCCAAGAATGGATGGGCAACGTTCATTTCTACATATTTCCGGACAATCTCATCGAATGTATTATCAGGCATTTTTTCAATTTGCCGTAAGGTGTTGTCCAGATGTTGCGCCATGGCAAACTTAAAACCGCCTTTAGAGATGTTTTTCTGCCTTATCTGTCCGGCAAAGTCGTAAAGTCCTCCAAACAGATATGCGTGAATTTGCTGCAATCCTTTAACAGTTCCCACTTCTATACTATCTATCAGAGAACTTTCAAATAAGGCATATGCCTTATATTTGCTTTTGCTGTCTATGGTTTCATCACTGTAGGTAAACCAATCTATGAAACGGTTTGCCTGTTTACTTGGGAATTGCTTGGCCAAGGCAATGATACCATTGTAATCCAGCATATCAGTTAAATATCGCTTGCCATCTTTTGCAACAAGTTTCAGTTGGGTAGTGGTACTAACCAACTCGCTGTTTTCCTTTTTAAGCTTTGATTTCAGGTATTTCCAATAGTTACGTGTTTTGTTGTAGTCGTCCTGGTTGGCAAGCACAGCCACTATGTCAAGAACAGAAAACCACCAAAGGGCTTTCTCCTGGTCCCAAACAGCACGCACTTCGCGGTCGTTAAAGAAACGAATGGAAATCTTACTCATATTTCATAAAGGTAAGAAGATTACTTCTAAAAAACTCGTATTGTTTGCGGTGGGCCTCAATTTCTGCAGGCAAGCCTATTGATATATCACTAACCAAGGCCCAATATATATGTTCCATGTTGTTTTTTAGTGACCTCTCTTGATTATGTTTCAAAAAATGATAAAACTTCGTTAATACAAAATCAACAGAAATCATTACGTATATCCGGCTGTTGTGGTACCTGAGCTGTAAGGTAAAAGAAAATATCCTCTATATGATTCCGGTATGTTCCAGCAATATCTTTACCCCTATCAAAACCAGAATGATCCCTCCCAGAAGTTCGGCTTTTGAACTCAACCGGGCCCCGAATATATATCCCAGTTTCACTCCGGCAAATGACATCACAAACGTTACTGAACCAATTAAGATAGCTGCCTTAACGATATTGATTTGCAGAAACCCCAGTGATATTCCCACTGCCAGGGCATCTATGCTGGTGGCAAAGGCCAGGATGAGCATGGGACGGAACCTGAAAGAACAATCTACAGGTTTGTTGGGACGAAAAGATCCTATGATCATTCTGCCTCCTATGAATCCCAGCAATCCAAAGGCGATCCAGTGATCTGCCGTCTTGATCAGGTGTTCGAACCTGGAGCCGGCCCAGTATCCCAGTAACGGCATCAAAGCCTGAAATATTCCGAAAAAAAGACCGGCCTTCAGTGCATTTTTCCATTGCATGCGGGATTGCCCCATTCCCTTACAGATAGAAGCTGCGAATGCATCCATGGCAAGGCCGATGGCCATAAAGATCAGGTTCAGCGTTTTCATCCGGTAGCTTTTACATACATAAACAGGGAGTGATTGGTGTTACAAGTAAAATAAGGAAGGAACAAGCTCTTTTGTATAATGGAATGCATAAATTCCTATTTTTGCTTTACAAGTAACAAAGATAAAATAATTGACCATGACCGTGAAGAAATTTTTACTCCTGAGCACACTCTCCCTATTGTTTATTCCGGCTTTTGGCAATGGGTACACGCCCAGGGTTACCATAATTGCCACAGGCGGGACGATTGCCGGGATAGCTCCGTCATCTGCCGGTACGTTTTACGATCCGGCACAACTCACCGTGGGAGCGTTGATGGAACAGGTTCCGGAGATAAGATCAAAAGCCTCCATAACGGGTATACAGCTGTGCAATATAGCCAGTCAGCATATGACGACAGAGATATGGATCCGGCTGGCATCTGTAATTGATTCGCTTTTCAGCAACGATCTTTGTGATGGCATTGTTGTGACCCATGGCACGGACACTATGGAAGAAACGGCCTTTTTTCTAAACCTGGTCGTACCCCATGACAAACCCGTCGTACTGACAGGGTCGATGAGACCTTCCAACGCGCTGGGTGCTGACGGTCCGGCAAACCTGTATAATGCCGTTTGTCTGGCTGCCTCTCCGGCAGCCCGGGACAAAGGTGTGATGGCTGTCATGAACGACTATATCTTCGCTGCTGCAGAATTTACTAAGACCCATACGGTAAATCCGCATGCTTTTGAAAGTCCGGGAAGGGGTCCCTTAGGAATTATCCGGGGAGGAATCCCTGTTTTTTTTAGGGATCCGGGTCCCATGCACACGGTTCATTCTGAATTTTCCATTAAACATTTGCACGGAACGGACCTTCCTCCGGTTGGCATTGTTCTATCCTATGCAGGAGCATCTGCAGTTCCGGTTGAGGCGTTAATCGCCAGTGGCGTGGAGGGCATTGTGGTGGCAGGAGTCGGACATGGTAATTACTCCCTAGAGATCGAAGCTGCCATACCCGGTATTATTGCCCGGGGCGTACTTATTGTTCGCGCAACACGTATTCTTTGCGGAGGCGTTGCATCAGATGTGGAATCTCCTTTTGAAGGGCAACTGACCAGCGGCTTACTGTCTCCGCAGAAAGTAAGGATCCTGCTTATGGTTGCCCTTACGCGTTACCGCGATCCGGACAACTTGCAAAGGATCATTGACGGCTATCAATGATCATTCGGCTATTAGTTTCAAATGTTTGGCGTTGACACGCGTTTTCAACCACTCCTGCAGCACTTGGAGTTCTTCCTGCGGGGGAATGGAATCGAACTTTATAACGGCTATGGTCAGGGTGTCGGAACGTGACAGGTCTACTGCTATGTTAAGGGCTTGCGATATCGACAATTCTAAGGCAGCAGGACAGAGCACGGACAGTTCTTTGATCAATTCACCTCCCAGACGTTCGTAAAGCCTGTATTCTTCCAGGTTGTTCCGGAGTGTATCAATGACGGCCTGTTGTGCATGGAGTCGTTCTTCGCTCCGTTTGTAAAAGTCTTCCATCACAGAGGAACGAATCGCATCCAGGTTGACCTTCTCCCCTCCGCCCTGTACAACGGTCAGTTGGGTGCCTTCGAGGACCTTGAACTGATTCATCTGGTTGCGGGCAACGGCTAATGAGGCTTCGGGGATTTCCTGCCCGATAAGCATCAGATCGATAGTTTTATTTTCAAACGATATTTTTTTGCTTATGATCTGGGAATCGGGAAAGGAAAAGGTCTTTTCAATGAACTGGTTGGCTTCGCTTTCATAAATAGTGGCCCGGACAATATTTATGGTCAGAATGACGGCAGGGATCATAGTGACTATCCCAATAGCCAGAATGGATTGTTTAACGGTTTGTTCCCGTTTCTTTTCCTGGAACACCTTAGGGACATAACCCCTTATGCGCGTACCAAGGAACGTTGCAGCTACAATGAATACTGTGTTGATAAAATACAGGTAAAAAGCGCCCATGAAAAAACGCAGGTTACCCGTAGCTATTCCGAACCCTGCAGTACAAAGAGGGGGCATCAGTGCCGTAGCGATGGCAACACCCGGGATCACATTGCCTTTGTCTTTTGTAGACAAAGCAATAAATCCGGCCAACCCGCCCAGTAGTGCTATGAAAACATCATAGATTGTAGGAGAGGTTCGTGCCAGAATCTCCGACTGTGGCTGGTCAAAAGGCGAAAGAATAAAGAAGAGGGTAGCCGTCAGGATACTGATGACGGTTGCCACCGAATAGCTCTTGAGGGATTTTTTTAACAATTCATAGTCGTTGATTCCCAGTGACAGACCCATCCCAATGATCGGCCCCATGAGCGGGGAGATGAGCATGGCACCTATGACCACTGCCGTCGAATTGATACTTAGACCGAGTGAAGCTATGAGAATGGCAAAGATCAGGATCCACAGGTTCGCTCCCTTAAATTCCACACCGGAGCGGATATTGGCAATAGTCTCCAATTCGTTTTCCCTGTCCTTTCTAAGGTAGAAATAGTGCCTTATAAAGCGGGTAAAAGCTGATCTTGATTTATCTTGCTTAGGATTTTCAGTTGTCATAAGATGTTGTTGTGGTTAGTTTTGTTATCCAACAATAGCCCCTTCGGAGATACCTTCTTCGGGAGAAATGACACGCATCTTACCGTCAGGTTCTTTTGCCATCAGGATCATTCCCTGTGATACGATACCGCGTATGGTCCTTGGGGCCAAATTGGCCAGGATACAGATTTGCCGGCCGATCATTTCTTCGGCAGAATAGTATTGGGCAATTCCCGATACGATCACCCTCCGGTCCAATCCGGTGTCGATCTTCAATTTGAGCAGTTTGTCCGTATTCGGCACCTTTTCCGCCTGCAGAACCGTGGCAATCCGTATATCTATTTTTTCAAAATCGTTTATAGAACATTCCGGCAAGGCAGGTGCCATATCTTTTTTTGCAGGTTCCGTTCTCTTTAATTTGCTGATCTGGGCTTCGATAACATTGTCTTCAATCTTGTCAAACAGCAATACCGGTTGATTCAGCCGGTGTCCTTCCGCCAGCAGGGCTTCCCGTGCAAGGTCCGTCCATGGCATGGTTTCGGTTATGTTCAGGATGTTCCTGAGTTTTTTTGTCGTGAACGGAAGGAAAGGCTCCAGTGCTATGGTCAATCTTGCGCACAGCTGCAGCGAGAAATTCAGGATAGTTCCCACGCGTGCGATATCTGTTTTGGCCACTTTCCAGGGTTCGGTATCGGCGAGGTATTTATTTCCCAGCCTGGCAAAATTCATGGCCTCTTTCAATGCGTCCCGGAAACGGTAATGTTCCAGGTGGTCTTCCAGTGCAGATGCCATAGACGGCACAGATTTCATCACTTCTCTGTCGTAATCCGTCAGGGTATCAATGGGGGGAACGAGCCCATTGAAGTACTTGTGTGTCAAGACAACGGCCCGGTTAACGAAATTCCCTAGAATAGCTACCAGTTCGTTGTTGTTGCGGGCCTGATAATCCTTCCAGGTAAAATCGTTGTCTTTTGTTTCCGGCATAGTGGAACAGAGGGTATAGCGCAAAACATCTTCTTTTCCGGGAAGTTCGTCCAGGTATTCGTGCAGCCACACAGCCCAATTGCGCGAAGTGGATATCTTCTCTCCTTCAAGATTCAGGAATTCGTTGGCAGGAACGTTCTCGGGCAGGATATACCCGCCGTATGCCTTAAGCATGCAGGGAAAGACAATACAATGAAAAACAATATTGTCCTTTCCTATAAAATGGACCATTTTGGTGTTTTCGTCCTTCCACCATTCTTCCCAGGTGTCGGGGAAAAGTTCTATCGTATTGGAGATATATCCTATAGGGGCATCAAACCATACATAGAGAACTTTGCCTTCACCCCCTTTCACCGGGACGGGTACGCCCCAGTCCAGGTCACGACTGACGGCCCTTGGCTGCAATCCGTTGTCCAGCCAGGATTTACATTGTCCGTAAACATTGGGTTTCCATTCCTTATGTCCTTCGAGGATCCATTCCCTCAGCCACGGTTCATATCTGTCCAGCGGCAGATACCAATGTTTTGTCTTTCTTTTTTCGGGTGTGCTTCCGCTGATGGAAGAACGCGGATCTATCAATTCGTCCGGGGAAAGGGTCGAACCGCACTTTTCGCATTGGTCGCCAAATGCTTCATTATGTCCGCAACGCGGACATGTCCCGATTATATACCGGTCTGCAAGGAACACATTGGCTTCGGGGTCAAAGTATTGTTCGCTTTCCTTTTCCAGTAACTTTCCTTGGTCATACAATTTTTTAAAAAAGTCCGAAGCGGTCTTGTGATGGATCTTTGAAGATGTCCTGGAATATATATCGAACGATATACCCAACCGTTTGAATGACTCCTTGATCTGTACGTGATACTTGTCAACTATGTCCTGAGGTGTGACTCCCAATTGGTGGGCTATGATCGTGATAGGGACCCCATGCTCGTCAGAGCCTCCTATAAAGCAGACCTTGCGTCCCCTGAGACGAAGGTAGCGTACATAAATATCTGCCGGGATATACACGCCGGCAAGATGTCCGATATGAATGGGCCCGTTGGCATAGGGAAGGGCCGAAGTGACCAGGTAACGTTTATATTCTTTCTGCTTCATTGCAAACGAAATTATGTTAATTCAATCTATTCAGCTCCCTTGCGAAGGAATTTCTGACGTCCATCATGACAGTGAGCTCTTTCAGAATACTTTGTATTTTATCTTTTTCCCCCAATTGTTGCGATTGCCTGAGCTCCTGGGCCAGGCGGGAACAGGTAAGGGAAACGATCTTCAGTTTATAGACCAGGATCGCTTTGGTGACGTTTTCCTTTAGCAATGTCTCTTCAACGGGTAAACTTTCCTTGAGTACCTTCACGTTTATCGTGTGAGGATCGTTCAGCAAGTCCAGAATGTGCCTGGAAATATCAGGATCGGAATGATTGATGAAAAATTTCATTCTCACCTCGTCGTCTCCTGTCAGGTTGTTGTATTCGCTCAATATCCTTGAGTAGAAGGGATCCTGGAATTCCAGTTCATCCTCTGCCAGAGCACTAAAAATGAAATGGCATACTGTCATATCATCATCCAGTTTAGTCTGTCCAAATTTAATCAGATAGTACAAAATGTCTTTCTCACACCGACTCAGATCGTCACTGCCGGGAGAAATGGCCGTCTGTCCGGACAGTTCACTTGTTTCCGTAACGGATGGCGGAACAAACGGGTGAGCGGATCTTGTTGTCCTTTTTTTGCGGATCCGGGCGACTTCCCTTGTAAGAACCACTTCCTTTATATCAAGATGGCGGCTACATTCTTCTATGTAAACAGTCCGGGTAATGGCATCGGGCATTATGGCAATACTTTCCACCACATCCCGTATAAGTCCGGATCTTTTTAGCGGGTCCTTCATTTCGTCTGCCATCAGGGAGATCTTGAAATGGATGAAGTCGGTTTCGTTTTTTTTCAGAAAATCGAGCGTCTCGCGGGCACTGTGAGAACGTGCATATGAATCGGGATCGTCTCCCTGGGGAAATCTTACTACTTTGACCTGAAGCCCTTCTTCCAACAGCATGTCTATCCCCCGGATAGAGGCTTTAATCCCGGCATCGTCTCCGTCGTAGAGGACGGTAACCTGTTGGGAGAACCTTTTTATCAGCCGGATCTGTTCTCTTGTAAGAGATGTTCCTGAAGAGGAAACCACATTCCTGATCCCGGCTTGGAACAAAGATATCACGTCTGTATAGCCTTCTACCAGGTAACATTTCTGGAGTTTAGTAATGTGTTGCTTGGCAAAGTAGATCCCGTACAGTGACCTGCTTTTATTATAGATCTCACTTTCCGGAGAGTTTATATATTTTGAAAGTTGCTTGTCCGTTCGCAGTGTCCTGCCTCCAAAACCTATTATCCTGCCACTAAGTGAATGTATGGGGAATATGACTCTGTCCTGAAAACGATCAGCCAGGGCTTCCGGCATATTATCCCTTGCAGGGTAATGGATAGTCAGTCCGGTCGATGTCAGGAGATCCTGTTTATACCCGTCTGCAAGGGCTGCATTGGTAAAAACGTTTTTCCCTGCCGGGGCGAATCCAAGCTGGAATTCCCTGATGACCGGTTCTTTTAAACCTCGTTCCTGCAGGTAGCTCAGACCGACATCCCTACCTTCCTGCTCTTCCCATAGGTAACGGGTGTAAAATTCCTGGGCATATGCGTTGACCACCATCATGCTGTCTCTTCTCAGTCTTGATTCTGCTTCCTGCGGCGATTCCTCCCTGTCATCAACAGGAATGTTATATTTATTCCCCAGGAACTTAAGGGCCTCTCTATAAGTAAGTTGCTCGTGTTCCATAATAAAACGGATCACATTTCCAGCTTTTCCACATCCGAAACATTTAAAAATGCCTTTAGATGGAGACACAGAAAATGACGGCGTCTTTTCGTTATGAAAGGGGCAACAGGTCACATAATTGGCGCCACGTCTCTTTAGTGTGACATATTCACCAATAACCGCTTCTATGGGAGCAGCTTCCAGGATACGTTCTATGGTGTCCTGGCTAATCATTTGAAAACTTTGAATCCGACAGCTTTACGTACCAGCTCCATAGTCTGGCACGCAGATGCCCGGGCTTCGCTGGTCCCTTTCTCTATTACATATTTGAGATAGGCGTTGTCGTTAGATATCTCTTCGATCCTTTCCCTGATGGGGAGGGTATGCTTGCAAATATCTGCAGCCAGTTGTTTTTTCAGATCCCCGTAGCGGATCTTACATGTATCATATTGTTCCCTGAAATGTGCAACTACTTCCGGTTCCGATACTACGGAGAGCAAGGTGAACAAGTTGGTGACTTCGGGGCTCATGGGACTGCCGGGGGTGACAGGACCGCTGTCTGTTACGGCACGCATCACTTTTTTGGTGATCGTTTTCTGATCATCGATCAGGTAAATGCCGTTGCCTTCAGTTTTGCCCATCTTCCCGCTGCCGTCCAGCCCGGGAATTTTCACCAAATTGTTCCCAAAATTGTAGGCTTCCGGTTCCGGAAAGACATTTACATTATATAATCTATTGAATCTTCTTGCCAGTAACCGTGTAATTTCCAGATGTTGTTCCTGGTCTTTTCCCACAGGGACCCAGTCAGCCCTATGGACCAGGATATCGGCCGCCATAAGTACAGGATAGGTCAGCAGTCCGGCATTCACGTTATTGGGGTTCAGACGTACCTTGTCCTTAAACGAGGCGGTACGTTCCAATTCCCCCTTGTAGGTGATCATATTCAGAAGTACATATAATTCACTGACCTCAGGCACGTTGCTTTGAACGTAAAGAGTGGATTTTTCCGGGTCAAGGCCGCAGGCAAGATATTCGGACAGGATGATTTTAACGTTAGAGTGAAATTCTTCCGATTTAGGATGTGTCGTAAGGGAATGCAAGTCGGCAATAAAAAAGTAACATTTGGCCTGGTGCTGCAATTCGATAAAATTTTTCAGTGCCCCGAAATAATTACCCAAATGCAGGTGCCCAGTGGAACGTATGCCGCTCAGAACAGTTTTCATAGCGTAGGAGAATCAAATTTCAACTTACAAAGTTAGTCTTTTTTGGGTAAATGTTATCTTTGTATATCTAGTACTTTGACCATGATTACAATATCTAAAGGCTGCCTGAAGGGCAAAGTTTCGTTACCTCCATCTAAAAGCATGAGTATTAGAGCGTTAGCTGCTATTTTTTTAGCCGGGCGGGACACATTGCTAAAAGGGGCATGGCCCAAAGACGGGACACAGCTATGTGAGGATGTACAGGCAGCTTATCGTGTGGTCAGATCTGTGGGATCCCAGTTTGTGAAAGAAGATATATGGCCTAATGTCGCCTCTCCGGGTTCGGGAAAGGATCATTTAAGGCATCAGCTGGATTGCGGAGAATCGGCCCTGGCGTTGCGTATGTTTGCTCCCATACTGGCACTTTCTTCCTATATATATTGTCTGAGAGGACGTACAACTTTGATAACAAGGCCTGTAGATTTTGTTATAGAAGGATTGCGTGAACTCGGGTGCTGGTGTGAAAGTATGAATACGCTTCCAACTCTGTCGATCATTGATAATTTAAAAGAGATAGGTAAATGGGAAACACGCGATTCCTCGCTCAGCCTGTCACGTCCCATATTGCTGGTACAGGGTCCTCTCAGGGGAGGAAAATACCTGGTCAATGCAGGAGGCAGTTCCCAGTTCCTGAGCGGATTGCTCATGGCCCTTCCCCTTGCAGAGAAGGATTCAATACTTGAAGTCGAACGTTTGGAAAGCCAGCCATATATTGATCTTACCCTAAATGTAATGGAATCCTTTGGAGTGAGAGCGACACATGATGATTACAAGGTGTTCCATATTCCGGGCAGGCAGACATACCGTGCCCGTAAGATCGCTATAGAAGGAGATTGGAGTGGAGGGGCCAATTTTATTGTAGGAGCTACATTGTTCGGGGACCTGCGCATTGGCCATCTCTGGAAAAACAGCCTGCAGGCCGACAAGGCGATCCTGGAGGCAATAGGACGTGCCGGAGGTTCATGGGCGTGGGCCTCGGCAAATCAGCTGAAGGTGTATAGACATGAAAATTTACAGGGATTTATTTTTGATGCACAAAAATGCCCTGATCTGTTTCCCCCGCTGGTTGCTTTGGCTGTACACTGCAAGGGAACAACGAGCATTCACGGGATAGACCGCCTTTTTCACAAGGAGTCCAACAGGGCGTTGGCGTTACTGGAAGAGTATTCAAAAGTGGGTGCAAATATCAGGTTGGAAGGGAACAACATGATCATTGAAGGAGGCAAACTGCCGGGTGGGACGCGTATATCTGCCAGGGGCGACAACCGTATTGCCATGTCGCTTGCCATTGCAGCACTGGGAGCTGAAAATTCCATAGAGATAGAAGGCAAACATACTGTTGCCAAATCTTTCCCGGATTTCTGGGTAGAGTTGGAAAAAGTAACAAAGAAAGAAGAATGAATGGTTTTGGAAGGAATTACAGGGTAACCGTTTACGGGGAGTCACACGGTCCTGAGGTGGGCGTTGTCCTGGATGGTGTTCCTCCGGGGATCCCCTTGTCCGAGATTGATTTCATGGAAGATATTGCCCGTCGCAAGAGCGGTGCTCCGGGGACGACCCGCAGGAAGGAAAGCGACGAACCCCTGATTCGCAGTGGTGTTTACAGGGGATATACTTCGGGCACGCCCTTGTGTATAGCTTTCCTGAACCGTGATGCCCGTCCGGCAGAATACTTGTCTGCAGATGACGGCGATTCTTCCCAAAAGCCTTCGTTCCGTCCCGGGACGGCCGACTATACCGGAAACGTTAAATACCAGGGATTTCAGGATCCGCGCGGAGGAGGTCACTTTTCCGGCAGACTGACCCTTCCCCTAGTTGCTGCCGGAGTAGTAGCCAAAAAAATGATAGAAAAACGATATCCCCAGTTAAAGATCACGGCATTCCTTTCGCAGGTGGGAGGCGTTCCTCTGATCAGGGACAAGTCCTTTCCACAGGCCGTAAGTGATATGATAACTGCAGCGGTGGAACAAGGTGACTCACTGGGAGCTGTCATATCCTGCGAAGTTACCGATATCCCAGCCGGTCTGGGCAATCCTTTTTTTGACTCCGTTGAATCGCTCCTGTCGCATGTCATATTTGCCATTCCCGGGATCAAAGGGATCACTTTCGGACTTGGATTTGACGAAACATTGATCATGGGTTCACAGAACCCACACATAGGAGGGCTCGCCGGCGGAATTACCAACGGAGATACGGTCTCATTTCAGGTGGCCGTAAAGCCGACTCCAACAGTGGGAAAGAAAGGCAGGCACGATGCCTGTTTTGCCCTTCGTGTCCCGGTCGTGATAGAGGCTGTAACAGCTATGGTTTTAGCTGATCTGATAATCACTCCGGCGTGATAACCGGCTATTTCTGTAGTAAAGCGGCCCTGACTTTTCCTTCGATCTCTTCTTTGAGTTCGGGATTGTCTTTAAGCATTTGTTTAACCGCATCGCGGCCCTGACCTATTTTTGTGTCTCCGTAGCTGAACCAGGAACCGCTTTTTTTGATGATGTTCAGTTCAACACCCAGATCGATGATCTCACCGATGAGCGAAATACCTTCTCCGAAAATAATGTCAAATTCGGCCTTCTTAAAAGGCGGGGCCATCTTGTTCTTGACCACCTTTACCCTCACATGATTACCGGTGGCTTCATCCCCGTCTTTCAATTGGGTGGTACGCCTGACATCTATACGTACAGTAGCATAGAACTTCAGGGCGTTCCCACCGGTAGTCGTTTCGGGATTTCCGAACATGATACCGATCTTTTCCCTGAGTTGGTTGATAAAGACACAGCAGGTGTTAGTCCGGCTGATGTTAGCGGTCAACTTCCTCAATGCTTGGGACATCAGCCTTGCCTGAAGGCCCATTTTGGAATCTCCCATTTCACCTTCTATCTCGGCTTTTGGGGTAAGAGCCGCTACAGAGTCAATGACCACAATGTCAATTGCACCGGAGCGGATCAGGTGGTCTGCCACTTCCAGGGCCTGTTCCCCGTTGTCGGGCTGAGATATGAGCAGCGTTTCCACATTGACACCCAATTGCTGTGCGTAATTACGGTCAAAGGCATGTTCGGCATCAATGATGGCGGCTATGCCTCCGAGTTTTTGAGCTTCGGCGATTGCATGAATGGCTAAAGTGGTCTTCCCGCTGGCCTCCGGTCCGTAGATCTCTACTACACGGCCTCTTGGATAACCGCCTATTCCCAATGCGCAATCCAGTCCGATAGATCCCGATGGTATAACGGACACATCCCATTTTGGCTGATCCCCCAATTTCATAATCGTCCCCTTTCCGAAATCTTTCTCAATCTTATCCAGGGTTGCCTGGAGAGCTTTCATTTTTTCCTGACTGACGGTGGCTCCTCCTTTTACTTCTTCACTTACTTTTGCCATAATATTTATGATATGATTAGATGACAAATATACAAATTCGCAGACAAAATCCCGTATCTTTGGAACATGAAAGAATGGTTGATCGGAAAAAATCTTGACCAATTGCGCAGCATAACTGCCGGATACGGTTTGCCTTCCTATACGGCAAACCAGATTGCACGCTGGATATATGGCAAAAGGATTAGGGAGATAGGGCAGATGACCGATTTGAGTAAAGCGGCTAGGGAGCGGTTAGACCGCGGGTACCAGGTAGGGGGATTTGATCCTCTGCAGGTTCAGGTTTCTTCCGATGGAACGAAGAAGTACCTGTTTCCGTTTACTGACAAGGACCATGGTGGGATAGAAGCCGTTATGATTCCGGAAGGGGATAGGGTCACTTTGTGCATATCTTCCCAGTCGGGATGCAAACTCGGTTGTGCTTTCTGCATGACAGGACGTATGGGCTTTCAAGGGGATCTTACAACAGGCCAGATCGTTGGACAATTTTTAAGGATAGATGAAACGGATCGCCTTACAAATATTGTATATATGGGCATGGGTGAGCCTTTGGATAACTGGCACCATGTCTTGTGCTCACTTCAGATCTTTACTGCAGATTGGGGATTTGCCTGGAGCCCCCGCCGTATTACTGTTTCCAGCTCCGGGATCCTGCCCGTGCTGGATGATTTTATGGAAAAGACTCAGGCGCATCTTGCCATCAGCCTGCACAATCCCTTTGACTCCGAACGGGCACAGATCATGCCTGTACAAAAAGCTTACCCGGCAAGCAGCGTGATCAAAAAATTAAGACAGTACGACTTTACCGGACAGCGCAGGCTCAGTTTTGAGTATATTCTTTTTGACGGCTGGAACGATACGCAAAGACATGCTGCCGCTTTGATACAATTGCTGAGGGGAATGGAATGCAGGGTAAATCTGATACGTTTTCACACCATACCTGACTTTCCAATGCTCCCGTCAAGGGAAGAGGTCGTCAATGCTTTTTTAACAAGACTTAGTAAAGCCGGATTGACAGCTACGGTGCGCAGCTCAAGAGGTCAGGACATCTTGGCGGCATGCGGGCTGTTAAGTGTACAGAATAAAAAAGACTCATAATGAATCGGGAGGAATACAACAAACTGCTGGGAAGGATGCAATCTTTGTGCAGCCGGAGCGAAAAATGCCGTACCGATATCAAAAAAAAATTAAAAGGACTGAATGTGCCTTCCCCGGTAACGGAACAGATACTTAGTGATCTGGAAAAGGAAAGCTACATAGACGAACAAAGATATGCGCGGGCTTATGTAAACGATAAAGGACGTTTACAGGGATGGGGACCGGTCAAGATTGCTAATATGCTTAGAATGAAAGACATACCGGATGATATTATAAAAACGGCTCTATCTCAGGTAGATGAAAATTTGTTTTCAGAAAAGCTCAAAACCGCACTTTTACATAAGGATAAGACCATGAAAGAACAGGATCCGCGTAAACGTCATGCCCGCCTAGTGAGGTTCGGTTTGGGAAAAGGATATAGTTTTTTACAGGTAATAAGGACTTTGGAAATATTAAAAAACAATAAAACTGATTAATTTTTTTTGCATAATTGAAATTCTTATTATATTTGTGCTTTAGAATACAAGCCATTTAATCACTAAATTTAAATATTACTGTTATGACAATCTTGGACATCACATTGCAGCCTCTTTATGACATCTTAGCAGCAATCTGGGCTTTTATATTTCAAGGCGCCGGAGCTTGGGCAAATGATCTCTATGTTATTCTGAACAAAATTTTTGACATTTTCCAGAATATCTTTACATTTGTAATCAGAGAGGTAACACCAGTTGTATAGTTTTTTAGCTAACAATTACTGATCAGTACCTTAATAATAAGGCTGTCTCGTACGAAGACAGCCTTTTTTGCTTATGCATATCTGTAAAACAGGAAACATCTTTTTTACATTATATAGAAGCACGCGAAAATCATTGGGAATAAACGTCAGAAAGGACGGATCGGTACATGTGAGGGCTCCTTTCTGGTTGGGTAAAGGGGTCGTTATCCGCATGGTTTCCGCCAGGGCTTCCTGGATACGGAGCCGTCAGGAGGCTTTGAAAAAAGAACCCGTACTTCCGAAAAACAATGAAGACCTGAATTTGCTAAAGCGTAAGGCATTATTGAAATTCAAAGGCATGGCAATTCCCTGGGTAGAACATTTCAGGAAAACCTATGGGGTTGAACCTAAAAAATGGACAATCCGGGCGATGGATACGCGCTGGGGAAGTTGTTCTTCTGCAACGGGAAGGATCACACTCAATTTGAAATTGATCTACAAACCCGATGAATGTGTGGAATATGTGATTGTCCATGAGCTCTGTCATCTGATCCATCCCGATCACGGGAAAGGATTTTATACGATATTGGAAAGAGAGCTCCCTGACTGGAAGGCAAGAAAAAAGAAATTAAAGATGTAACTTTGCACTATGGTATACAATGCAGATAATTATAAAAACCTATTGCAGCGTGGGCAACGGTTGAGGGGGTTTCTTTGACGTAGAGGCCAGGGAGAAAGAACTAAAAGAACTGATAGATACTTCACAAGAGCCCGGTTTCTGGGACAAGCCCAAAGAGGCTGAAGTGCTCCTTAAGAAACAATCCATGCTCAAGACTTCCCTGGATGCCTATTACAGGATTAGGGAAGGGTTGGATGATCTGCAGGTGCTTGTAGAGCTGGAAGCCTCGCAGGAAGACTTGGATTCCCAGATGGGCAAAGTGCTTGGATGGATTGAGGAAGAAGAGTTAAAAGGCATGTTGGGCAATGAAGGGGACGAACTGGGGGCCTTGCTGAAGATCAACTCAGGTGCGGGGGGAACCGAGAGCAATGACTGGTCTGCCATGCTCATGCGGATGTATATCCGCTGGGGAGAAAGAAACGGATATAAAGTCAGGGTGCACAACATCCTGGAAGGAGAAGAAGCTGGTATCAAATCCTGTATTCTGGAGTTCGAAGGCAGTTATGCCTATGGCTATCTTAAAGCCGAGAATGGGGTACACCGTTTGGTCCGCATTTCACCGTTCAATGCACAAGGGAAGCGGCAGACAACTTTTTCATCTGTTTTCGTTTATCCGGCTGTTGACGATACGATAGAGATCGAAATCAACCCTGCTGACCTGGAATGGGACACCTACCGCTCCAGTGGTGCTGGAGGACAGAATGTTAACAAGGTAGAAACGGGGGTCAGGGTATGCCATATTCCTACAGGGATCGTTGTGGAAAACACGGAAACAAGAAGCCAGTTTGATAACCGTCAAAACGCCCTGCGTATTCTGAAGTCCCATTTGTACGAAATAGAGTTGGAAAAACGGAGGGAAAAAGAATCACAGTTGGAAGGTCAAAAGAAAAAGATCGAATGGGGTTCACAGATCAGGTCCTATACCCTGCATCCGTATAAAATGGTAAAAGATCACCGTACCGGTTATGAAATGACTGACACACAGGCAGTGCTGGACGGGGACCTTCTCGGGTTCATCCATGCCTATCTTATGGGAGGATCCGCAAATGGCTCTTAAGGTATATAAAGCATCGGCCGGTACGGGAAAAACGTACCGCCTGACACTTATGTACCTGTCACTATTGCTGGGTAGTGAAAAACATTACGATCCCCTTGCATTCGGTAAGATCCTTGCCGTAACTTTTACCAATAAGGCTACCGGAGAGATGAAGTCCAGGATTCTCGATACACTGGAATCCCTGGCCCGGGGACAGTCTTTTCCGATGGCTGCGGATCTTAGCAAGGAAACGGGTCTTTGTCATGATGTTCTGGTATCACGTGCACGAATAGTCCACAAGTCGTTATTACATAATTATTCCTGGTTTTCCGTATCTACCCTGGATGCTTTTTTCCAACGCGTGCTACGATCATTTGTTATGGAAGCAGGTCTTGGTTCCGGATACTTGGTAGATACCGACACGGAATTTTTGCTGGAAAGAACTGCCAGAAGGATCATTGCCAAGATCCCTTTTGACATATCCCTACGCACTTGGTTCACAGACCTGATACATGATAAAATCTCCAGGTCCGACAGTTGGAATGCCGTCCGTCTTTTGAAACATGTTGGCCATCAGGCTACCCGTGAGTCATTCAGGGCAATGGGAGAATCCTTCGCCAAAAGATTGTCTGACCGGGATTTTCTTCGTGAATTCATCAAAAAGAACGGGTGTATCATCAAAGACTACCAGGACCGGATGGCCTTATGGGGAAAACAAGCACTGGAAATAATCTATGGGCACGGTTTTTCAACAACAGATTTTCCCAACAAGCAATCTTCTTTTGCCCGTTATTTTGAAAAAATATCGGACCCTGATCCCAATGTAGGCAATTATATACCCGGGACACGTGTTAAGGAAGCCCTGGAAGGCGTCGAAAATGTCTGGTTTAACAAGAATTCGCCTAAAGGTCTAGAAAAGATGCAATCTTTACTGATGCCTTTACTGCATGAGATCCTGGAGTACTATGGAAGTCATTATCAGGAGTATGCTACTGCCGTATCTGTAAGGGATCAACTGTTTCAGATGGGATTGCTTGCCGATGTCATAATTACCATGCGCCAGATACAGGAAGAGAATAACACCCTGGATATAGGGGATTCCACGTATCTGCTCAATCAGTTGGTGGGAGATGGGAACACCCCATTTATTTTCGAGCGGATAGGTGCCTTTTATGAATCTTTTCTGCTGGATGAATTTCAGGATACCTCTTATCTTCAGTGGAGAAACATGTATCCGTTGATACTGAACGGTCTTTCACAGGGAGCTGATTCCCTGATAGTGGGAGATGTAAAACAATCTATTTACAGATGGAGAAACAGCGATTGGAGGATCTTGGGAGAACAGATTACCAATGACCGGCAGTTGTTGAAACAAGGAGTAGATGTTTTTACGCTGAACACGAATTACAGAAGTCGAAAGGAAATAATCGATTTCGTCAATATGCTGATAGATAGAGTTTTAAATTCCCTGTCAGAAGAGATCGGGAAAAAAACGGCTGCAAGTACCAACCTGAAAGACAGCGAAAGAGATTATTTTGAGAATATGTTGAAACATGCCTATGCCGGTTACCGGGAAAATATCCCTGAAAAGGAAAAAGACGGGCAACCAGGCTATGTACAGGTGAACACATTCGCTTCTGAAAAGAAAGAGGAGGCAAAGGAAAAAGTACTTCCGGCACTGAAGGATCTTCTGATCTCGTTGCTGCGCAGGGGATACAAACCGTCGGATATCCTTGTCCTGGTAAGGTCAAATGAAGATGCCCGTACGATCTCCCAGTATTTTTTCCGCTATAGAGCGGAATATTCCGAAGATAAACCGTCTTGTCCCCAGGTTGTATCTGAAGAAGCACTCTATCTGGCCTCATCGCCGTACGTAGGTCTGACCATAGCCTTGCTGCGCATGGCACATTATCCTCAAGATGAGTGCAATACCCAGACGGTTCTCAGGATCTCATCGGAATTCGGGAAACAGGATATTATAAAGGACGGGGATTTTTTTTACCGAATAAAGATCCTTCCCCTTCCCGATGCATTTGAAGCCATAATGCAGAGAATGGATTGGACCGGAAGTATCCCGGCGTTTCCTTATCTGCAGGAACTACACGATACATTGCTGCAATTTGTCGGCAGGAACAGCGGTGGAGCTTATGCATTTCTTAAATGGTGGGACGAAAGGGGAAAAGAAAAGATACTGGCCACGGACCCGCCACCGTATGCCGTCCGGTTGATGACCATACATAAGGCAAAAGGACTTGAATCACCGGTAGTCATTGTCCCATTTTGTGGCTGGCCGATGGATTCCCGTATTGGCAGCCACGTGATTTGGACCAGTACTACACGGGAACCGTTCAACTTGCTGGACCGGTTGCCGGTTGTATTTAACGACCGTCTGCTGAACACCTATTTTGCACATGATTATTTCCTGGAATATACCCAAAGGTTGCTCGATTCGTTGAATATGCTGTATGTTGCAGTAACACGGCCGAGAGAAGAACTGTATGTTTTCCTGCCGTTGACTGAGAAAAAATCAAGTGGAGATATTGCCTGTCACATAGCTAAGGCCTTGTTTTCAGAAGATCAGGAAAAGGATCAGGTATGGTCATCCGGCCGTCAGTTACCTTTGGTAAGTTCACAACAGGCGGACGAATCTACGGGTTTTAAAATGGAAGCATATCCTTCTGCAGATTTCAGCGATACTTTAAAACTTGTTTATAGGGAAGATGATTTTAATTATGCTCCCGGCGATTCACCCCGACAATGGGGGATCATCTTACACAAAGCCCTTTCACGGATTGAAGGACCGGGTGATATTGAACTTGTTCTTCAGGATCTGATCATGGAAGGAGAATTGTCGGGGAACAAAGAAACAGTAATGCGTTTTACGCTTGCTATAGAGAAAACTTTGTCTGATCCGGCAGTCTCTCAATGGTTTGACGGTTCGTGGACCGTAAGGAATGAGGCTTCCATCCTTGGTCCTTTAGGGAAATTACGCCCCGACAGGGTCATGGAAAAGGAAGGCCGTACGATAGTGCTGGACTATAAATTCGGACAACCGGACCCTTCACACCGCAGACAAATGGACAAATATGTGACCGTTCTGCGGAGGATGGGATATACAGGAGTGGAAGGTCATCTTTTATATATAGTTCCTTAAAGGACCTCTCCGGACAGGGCACCCGTATGTGAGCCGTTACGGATGGTATGTACCCCATTGACCCATACGTGAAGTATGCCTTCCGGATAACGATGGGGATCGGTAAATGTAGCTTTGTCGATCACCTTTGCCGGATCAAAAACCACTATGTCGGCACAGTAACCGGGAATCAGAAGCCCCCTGTCTTTCAGTCCGATCCTGGAGGCGGGCAGGGAGGTTATCTTTTGTATAGCACGCGAAAAATCCATCAATTTTCCTTCACGGCAGTACCTGCCCAGAAAACGCGGGAACGTGCCATAGGAACGTGGATGAGGGATGGTCTCTGACAAAGGACCCTGAGGTGAATATACGCTTCCGTCGGACGCAGGCATACCCAGGGGATGTGAAAGGAAAAGACGCACATTGTCCTCTGTCATGGCAAAGGCAACTATATCCGGACTCAGACGCTCTTCTATCAACAGGTCCCTGATCAGATCCCATTCACTCTTTCCGGATATAACCATACACTCTTCCAGAGTCCTGCCCATAAAGGTTTCTTTATTGTGGGGCAGTTTACAGGCAGAAATGATCACATTGCGTGTGCCTCCCAGACGGGTGATCCGGGACAGGGCATATTTTTCGAATTCAGCGGATGTCGTCTTATCTTCTAATCTTTCCAACACATCTTCAACGGAACCCTGTCTTCCGCTCAAGGGTATGAAGCTGGTCAGACCGGTGGAAAAAGCGGTATAGGGATAGCGGTCAAACGCCACGTCAACTCCTTCCCTTTTGGCATTGTCAATCAGACGCAACAATTCAGGTCCCTTGTGCCAATTGTTTGAATTCTGGGCCTTCAGATGCGATATCTGAAGTCTTACCCCGGTTTTCAAAGCCATGGCAATGGCTTCCGAGAGGGCTTCTTCCACACGGTCATCCTCATTTCGCATATGAATGGCAAATAAACCGTTGTGTTTGGCCACAATTTTCAACAGCTCCACCAGTTCCTCATCGGATGCATAGGCTCCGGGTGCATATTCCAATCCTGATGACAATCCTATGCTTCCCTGATCAAGCTGCCTGTCAAGCAGCTCTTTCATCTTCTGTATCTGCTCCGCTGTAGCCGGGGCGTTCCAGTCACCTATTACTGCAGAGCGGATAGAACCTTGTCCCGTAAAAGTGCAATAATTGATCCCTATCTTCTGATCTCTTAAAGCATTCAAAAAGGAAGACGCATTTTCAAAAGGCCCGTCAGGGAACGGAGATCCCCCGCAATTTCCTCCGACGTCTGTCGTGATGCCCTGAAAAATACGGCTATCTCCGGTGGGACACTGTAACAGATTGGTATCTGTATGGGTGTGGATGTCCACAAATCCGGGACAGATTGCCATCCCTTTTACATCCACCACCTTGTCTGCATAATCTCCCAGCTTTCCCAATGCCGAGATCCGGCCATTCTTAATACCGGCATCACCACGGAAAGGTGGTGTTCCGTCACCATTGAAGATCAATCCATTGGAAATAATTGTGTCGAATGGCTGCGCTACACGAAAACTTGATGCATAGGAGGATAATCCGCCGGCAGTGGCAAAAATGCCGGTTCCCAGCATAATGCTCCGTTTTAGGAACGACCTACGGGAAATATTGGATTTCATTGCGTGAAGTTTGTATAAGTATGTATTCGATTGTCTTCATAAAACAGGATGGAAATAAAAATAGAATCGGGTACCCTGTTATTGTGAGCTGCACATTGCCTGGTCGCTTTTCTCATAAGTTATTTATGATCTTATCCGTAGCATATGTTTTGAAAACACCGTTTTCGTCATAGATCAGAAAAGCTTCCATCCCGGGATGTCTTTCCAAGAAATGTATGCTGGCTTCCAACCCCATTACCATAAAGGCTGTAGCATAGGCATCTGCGGTCATACAATCGTTAGCGATTACTGTTGCGCTCAGTAGATTATGTTTAACGGGACAGCCTGTTTTCGGATCTATGATATGAGCGAACTTTTCTCCGTCGATTATATAATAATTCCTGTAATTTCCGGAAGTGGCAAGGGCTTTGTCGGTCAGACCGATGACCGTCTGTGTTTTTTCCCCGGGATTTATATTTCCGTCTATGGGGGAGTCAATACCGATCCGCCAGGGTTTGTTTTTAGGGTTCAAGCCCTTGCATACGATTTCCCCTCCGATTTCAACCAGCAGGTCCGTAATTCCCAAGGCAGTCAGTTCCGTTGCAACCAGATCACACGTATATCCTTTGGCTATTGCATTCATGCTCAAACGGCATCGTGGGTCCGACTTATAAAGCATCATACCTTCCAGGCGGAATTTGTCCATTCCCACATACCGGCGAATCTCTTCCAGGTCTTCAGGTTGTATACCGTCACGTTTTTCAAGTCCGAATCCCCACAGATCAAAAAAAGGAGCAGCCGAAATGTCGAAAGCTCCGTCCGTGTCTGCAGTGATCTGGCATGATCTTTCAAATACAGTTCTGAATAAACTGTCCGTTTCTTGCGTAAGGTTCCGGTTGATCCGGCTAATTAAGGAATGATTATTGTATATGGAAAGAGAGTTGTTTACCTTTTCAAAACATTTCAGGATCGATCTTTCTGTCAGCAAAGACAGATCTGACGACGAACCGGCAGGTGTTTTGTAGGTAATGGCATAAGTAGTACCCAGAGCGCTGCCTTCCAGACGGACATATTTTCCTGCCTGTTTGCAGCTGAGAACGCCAAATACCATAATGCACAGGACAATAAACAGAAATGTTTTTCTCATAAACACAAAGCTATAAATTTTTACCTACATTTGTAGACTATAATTGATATGGTACGTAACAGCAGATTTCTTTTTTTCTTATTCTTTTTTACAGTGCTTGTACTCGTTACAGGATGCAAAAAAGACGATCCGGATCCTCTTTATATGTTAGGAGCCCTTAAGTTCGATCTTCCTTCCTATTCATATCCGGGAGAAACGTTCCTTATTGAAGCCGGTGGTATAACAAAACCAAGTGAAGATTCGGTCACGTATATTTTTCAGGGGAAACATTTTACCCCTGATTCCATCGCGGCAAAATCTTTCATGATAACCGTACCGGACAGCCTGGGTACGTTCACTCTTACCCTGACTGCATCGGCAGAAGGGTATGCCAAAAGTACGACAAGCCGTACCACGACGGTGATCCACAGGTTTTTTACTGTCATGATGGAAGGATTTCAGCCTTCGACCGATTCCATATCGGATCCCCGGGACGATAAAGTCTATTATTATAAGCGATACGGAAACCTGGATTGGTTTATTCAAAATCTGAACTGGGACGGGGCTGGAGTGACTTATTCCAATATTCTGGCATTCGGTACCATAATGGGACGACTTTATACCTGGGATCAGGCCATTTCGGGTGAAGATATCCCCATGATGCCTGGCGGACCATTTATTGGTCTGGGGGAAGGCCCCCGGGGTGTATGTCCTCCGGGGTGGACTATTCCCACGGCAGAGGATTGGGCTGATCTGGCAACTGCAGTTTCGGGTACTCCCATGGGTTTCCTGGATACATGGAACGGATTGGGAGAAATTTTTGCAGTTGATGTAAAAGTCAACGGGAAAAAACTCTGGAAATATCATCCCGACAATGAAAAGACAAACACGACAGGTTGGAATGCGGTTCCTGCAGGATATGCCATCCTTTCGGGAGAAATCTTTTCCGGGTACGGACAGACTTCATTCTGGTGGTCGGCTTCTACGGATGGGGACAAAGGTTATTACCGTCTTATTCATTATGCCGTTGACAGGTTTTCCTGTGCTTTGGCTGATAAATCGGCGGTATATGCCTCTGTAAGATGTGTCCGTAAGGCAGGGGATAATTCACAAAATGAATAGTAGATGTCAAAATTTTTTACATCTCAAGAAAAGAAAAGTATCGTTGCTGCAATTACCCGGGCAGAATTGAAGACTTCCGGAGAAATAAGGGTACATATAGAAACTTATTGTCCTTCCTCATCACTGGACAGGGCAGTTTTTGTCTTTAATCAATTGAAGATGTACAAGACTAAAGACCGCAATTCCGTACTGATCTACCTGGCTACCGACTCAAAAAAATTTGCTGTTTTGGGAGATGTCGGGATCAACACAGTTGTTCCTGAATGTTTCTGGGAATCTGTCCGTGAGACTATGCAGCAGTTCTTTGCGGATGGACGTTTTGTTGAAGGCATTTGTGCCGCCGTCGAGGAAATAGGTTCAAAACTGGCTCAGTATTTTCCTTATCGTAAAGACGATATGGATGAATTACCCAACGATATATCTTTTGGAGAATGAGAAAGTCCGGCATAATATCATTGTTCGCATGTTGTTTACTGGGTGTCGGTATCCCTGTTAACGCTCAGATACCAGAACGTCCGGCGGTCCAACGACTTGTCAATGACCTGGCAGGTCTGTTTACGGTACAGGAAACGGAAACCCTTGAGGCAGAACTTGTTGATCTTGACAATTCCTCTTCCAATCAGATATGTGTAGTCACGGTTTCCTCTCTTCAGGGAGAGGACATTAACATGGCCGCTTACCGGATATTGGTCGACTGGGGAGTCGGATCTGCCGGCAACAATAACGGTGTGGTAGTCCTTGTGGAACATGAGCCCGGTACGCAAGGCGGCCGGGTGGCCATTTCCGTAGGCTATGGACTGGAAGGTGTACTGACAGATGCCCTATCGAAACGGATCATTACCTACGATATGATCCCGGCACTGAAAGAAGATCGTTATTACGATGGTGTAAAGGCAGGTGTGACATCCATCAAAGCAGTAGTTTTGGGTGAGTACGATATTGCCCGGGTTCAGGGTGATGATATCCCGACGCCAGCAGGAGTGATCATTGGTCTGACCTTGTTCTTTATTCTTTTCTTCTTTGTTTTGATAATCTATATTGCCAATAAAAGAAAAGGTCCGATTAATCTGGGAGGTAATGACCGGAAAGGGCCCAGTATCCTGGAACTGATGATACTAGCCAACCTTTTGGGTGGCAAGAGTAAAGGCGGATCAGGATCAGGATTCGGAGGGGGAGTTGGAGGGGGATTCAGCGGAGGAGGATTTGGCGGATTTGGCGGAGGTCTTGGCGGAGGCGGCGGTGCTTCCGGTAGCTGGTAGATCACTGAAAGCAGCCACGATCTTTTTTACGAGAGGATGGCGGATTATGTCGCTTGAATCGAAACGCACAAAAGTAATACCTTTGATGTTTTTCAATAGTTCCATACAGCGGGACAAACCGCTGTCGCTTTTTTTTACCAGATCTATCTGACTTGTATCGCCTGTGATGATGAATTTTGCATCCCTGCCCATCCGTGTAAGGAACATCTTCAATTGTGACAGACTTGTATTCTGTGCCTCGTCAAGGATTACACATGCATGGTCCAGGGTTCTTCCCCTCATATAAGCCAGCGGTGCTATCTGTACAGTTCCTTCTTCCATCAGCGCTTCCAGTTTTTTTGGAGGGATCATGTCTCTCAAGGCATCATAAAGGGGCTGCAGATAAGGGTCCAATTTCTCTTTCATGTTTCCCGGCAGGAATCCCAGTTGTTCTCCTGCTTCCACGGCAGGACGGGTCAGTATAATCCTCCTGACCTCCTTGTTTTTCCAGGCACGGACAGCCAGTGCAATGGCCGTGTAGGTCTTACCCGTACCGGCAGGACCTTCCGCAAAGATCAGATCGTTTTCCTCATAGGCTCGAACAAGAACCTCCTGATTTTTGGTGCGTGCCTTTATCAGACTTCCATGATTCCCGTAAACCAGCACATTGTCCTGTTTGTCAATGCCTTCCTCCTCGGCCTGTACGGCACCACGAAGTATGGAGAGCACACTTTCTTCCGATAGATGATGCTTCTTTTCATACAAACCAACCAGGCTATCCAGTTTTTCCTCAAAACGGTCAATGATTTCCGGGGGTCCCTGTACTTTGATCTGTTCTCCCCTTGCGACGATCTTCAATTGGGGAAAGGCTTTTTTTAACAGGGGCAAGAAGGGGCTGTCGGGCCCATACAGGGTGGCAGGATGGATGGTTTCCAAAATAAAGATTTTCTCGTTCATAGGGCGGATATCGTCTGCGTTCATTAATTCCGGGAGATGTCTCCCGCATAAAGTTACGAAGTGTTTTGATAGTTTTAAAGATATTGATCGTATCTGAAGGATCTTTTAACAGTTTCCTGTATAGACGGGGGTCTGAAACAGGCAACACATGGTATAACAACTTTCCCTGATCCACCGCTTGCCATGTCCAGATCCATTCATACCAGGGAGATTCTATACACGGACCTGTTTCCGTCAAAACAATATCGAAACTCAAAAGTAGTCCCATCCTGGAAAATGGTTCCGGTTGATTGGATATGAAATTGCCAAGGGAATAGGCTGTCATGAATTCTATCTTTCCATTTTGTCCTTTTCTGACCTCAATGCTCTGGGGCACGTGTGGATGAGATCCGATAACGGCCGTTATCCCAGCGTTGTAAAGCCAATCGGCCAGTGAACGCTGCATTCCGGATGGTTGCAATTGGTATTCCGTTCCCCAATGCATGCAACATATGATACAATCTACTCCTTTCTCCCGAACTTCCCGGATATGTCGTCTTATTATCAGGGTGTCCGTCCGGTTAACCGGAAACTCATCTGCAGGAATATGATGATTGCTGGAATACGTATAATTGAGTACGGCAATCCTGATTCCGTTCCTTTTAACGATAATCCACGGATTTATTGTTCCGCAGTGTAGTATGCCCAGGGAATCATATAGTGCGACAGTCCTGATGGCACCTCTGGCACCTTTGTCCAAAATATGATTGTTGGCCGTAAGGAAAAGATTGACACCCGATTTTTGTATGGCAACAGCCAATTCATTTGGGGAGGAAAAAGACGGATATCCCGAATACGGTGGACCGCTGAAAGTCGTTTCAATGTTCATGCCGGTAAGATCTGCCTCTTTAAGGTGTTCCTTGACGAAAACAAAACAAGTGTCATAAAGATAGGAACCATCCTGTTGTCGGGCAGAACGGATCTGTTTCCCATGTTGCATCAGGTCGCCGGCAAAACAGAGCCTGACCCGGCACTCCTGTTGGGAATAGAGCCAAAGAGGGGTAAAAACCATCAGGCTTAAGAACAGAATCCGTAAACATTTTATCATAATGGATACTGCAAGTTACCTTTTTTTTTACAGTTCACGTTTTTTTCACGTATATTTGTTATAATATAACTATCTAATTTGTTTATTATGAAGAAAATATTCCCTTTGCTCATTGGAATTATACTGCTGGGCAGTTTAAATTCCTGCGATTGGATACGTTCCATATTTGGAATGCCTACATCTGAAGAATTAAAACAGAAACAGGAACAGATGATTAAGGATTCCCTCGATAGGGTTGCCAGAGAGCAGGAAGCCGCATTGGAACAGTTCCGGTTGGATTCTTTGGCGCAAATTGAAGCGCAGAAAGCGGCCCTGAAAAGATACCATGTAGTTATGGGATGTTTCATTATGGACGGCAATGCCGTAAGGATGATGCAGAAATTGCCGCAATACGGGTATGAGCCCGTCCGAATTGAATTTAAAAATGGATATTCGGCCATTTCTGCATACCAGACAAATTCCCTTACCGATGCCTATAACAGGATGTATAAAATGTTTGCCCTTGACATCACTCCACATGATGTCTGGGTATATGACACTCACCAAAACCTACATTTCTGATCTATGTCTATGAAAAGAACGGTCTTTACCCGGTTCCATGAAGAGCTGGGTGCTAAAATGGTGCCCTTTGCGGGATATATGATGCCCATTGAATATCAGGGGATCAATGCAGAACACTTCCAGGTACGCACTAACGCCGGCGTTTTTGACGTCAGCCATATGGGAGAAATATGGGTCAAGGGGCCCAGGGCCCTGGATTTTATACAGTACGTAACAACAAATGATGCTTCTGCGTTGCAGGACGGAAAGGTGCAATATACCTGTTTTCCAAATGGCAGGGGTGGCATCGTGGATGATCTGCTGATATACCGGGTAGATGAACATACCTATTTGCTGGTAGTAAATGCGGCCAATATTGAAAAAGACTGGAACCACCTTTGCAAATATGCACCGGACTTTGGCATAACCCCCGGCCGGGAGCTTTACAATGCCTCTGACGAGATTTGCCAGTTGGCAGTTCAAGGACCCAATGCCATGAAGATCGTTCAGAAAATCTGTAATTGCGATATTATGGATATGGAGCAATATGCTTTCCGTAAATGCACGATTGCTGGTATTCCTGAGGCGATCCTTTCAACTACGGGATACACGGGGGCCGGAGGATGTGAGATTTATGTTGCCAATCAGGACGGGGAAAAACTCTGGAAAACACTTTTTGAGGCAGGGAAGGAATATGGTCTGGTCCCGATAGGACTTGGAGCCAGGGATACATTACGTTTGGAAATGGGTTTCTGTCTTTACGGTAATGATATTGACGACACGACTTCCCCTCTTGAAGCCGGACTGGGTTGGATAACAAAATTTTCAGAGACAAAAGGTGATTTCATTGACAGGACATTCCTGTTAGAGCAAAAAGCCCGGGGCGTGCCACGTAAATTGGTGGGATTTAAAATGATAGACAGGGGAATACCTCGTCACGGTTATGCAGTATGTACTTCGGACGGAATAGAAATTGGCAGGGTAACATCGGGCACCATGTCTCCCATGCTTAAAATTGGCATAGGAATGGCATACGTAGAACCGGCCTATGCAGGGTTGGACATTGAATTGTACATAAATGTCAGGGACCGCCTTTTGAAGGCCGTGGTGGTCCGCCCTCCGTTTTATAAAAAACAATGAAAATACCCTTAACGATCCTTATACTGATCCTGGGTCTTGCCTCTGTGCAGGCTCAGGATTCTTTTGAAAATGAACTTAAGGTACATGTCAGAGAACTGACTGCAAATAGACTTAATGGCAGGCAGGCAGGAACTGAGGGGGAGAACGAAGCGGCGGATTATATTTCCCGGGTGTTTACTGAGAAAGGCCTTGAGCTGTTGTACCCACATGGTTATCAGGATTTTTCCTTTATTGATGAATCTACGGGTGACACCCTCTTTTCCAGGAATGTGGTAGCGGTCATTCCAGGTTATGATCCCGTACTCAGGGATGAATACATTGTCATAGGAGCACATTACGATCATCTGGGGAAGTATACCATGCGAGTCAACGGAAGGGACTCCCTTTGTATTTATCCGGGAGCCGATGCCAATGCTTCCGGTGTGGCTGCCTTGCTCGGACTGGCAGGAGCTGCGCAGAGACAATTCTTTATGTATAAACGGAGTCTTCTGTTTGTTGCTTTCGGAGCTGGAGAAAAGGGAGGGTTGGGATCCTGGTATTTCGTTAACAGGGCCTTTCCATCTTCTGTTGTCAAAATAATGATCAACCTGGACAGGATGGGGAGAGCTTCACAGGATAATTCTCCTAAAGCTTTTTGCGGATTGCCTAATTATGAATTGGAACATTTGCTCACACGTTTGACATATAACCCTTATTTGCCTCAGGTTCAGGTTTACGGTTCCGATCATTTTCTCTCCGACCATCAGGCGTTCCTCGAGCAAGGCATACCTGTTTGCCTTTTCACGACAGGCCTGCATCCGCATCATCAGACCTTGCGTGATACCCCGGACAAACTGGAATACGGGAGAATGGATGACTTTTGCCAGTATATCTCACTGTTTATTATGGAAGCGGCCAATGATACAGGTGACCTTTTTAGTTCGGAGAAACCTGTCTATTCCCCCGCGGAGGAAGAGCCTGTTTATCCGTATTCAGAAGTAGATATTCCTCCCAAATTTATGAACGGGGACATACAGTCTTTTGTGGACAGATGGTTGTACAAGTACCAGAAATATCCCCGGGAAGCCGTCAGTCAGGGCATTAAAGGCCGTGTTATGGTATCATTTATCATAGAAAAAAACGGGGAGGTAACACAAGTGGAAATCACACGATCGGTACATCCTTTGCTTGACCGGGAAGCCATCCGTATAATTACTGCTTCGCCAAAATGGAAAGCCGGTGAAAAGAACGGGGAAAAGGTGCGTGTCAGAATTACGCTGCCCGTATATTTTGAATTGGCCCCTACGCGCTGATCAGGTTTTAAGTGTTTCAAATCCTGTCCCATAGACGCCGGAAACGCTTGCCTTGGAAATGAAGGCGTCCCTATCTGTTTCCTTTACGATCCTGGCGATCGTATTCGATTCGGTTCTCCGGACTATTACAAGCAATACTCTTTGCTCGGATTTGCTATACCAGCCCTGCGACGTAATGACCGTTACACCCCGGTTTAACTCACTCGATATACGGTTTGCGATCTCTTCATATTTTGAGGAAAAAATGAAATACTGAACTGAACGTTTGGTGCCGGATAAAATGGTATCCACCGTATAACTGGACATCCCGATGATCAAATAACCATACAGGACTACAGCCAGTCTCAATCCTATGGTAGGTTCATCTGAAATGAAAAATAAAGAACCGATTATCACAAGGTCACAAGACATCATGAAGCGTCCCGGCTGTATGTTCCGGTATTTGCCTATGATCTGGGCAAGAATATCGGTGCCACCGGTACTGCCTCCCTGTGCCATGACCGCTCCGACACCGGCTCCTGCAATAGCCGCCCCAAGCAGTGAGGAGATCAGTTTCCCATTATCCAGGGCCATTACCTGTATTAGGTCCTGTGGGATAATTTGGGGCATCACCTGGAAGGCGATTGTCGTCATGACGACTCCATATATGGTCTTGATCCCGAATTTCCAACCTACGGTTTTCAGACCTATTAAGATCAATATAACATTGAAAGCGAAAAAAGATATGCTGATAGGCAGACCGGTGGCATAATAGATAAGGGTAGAGATTCCGGTAACGCCACCTCCTACCAGCTGGTTCGGTATAAGAAAAGTTGTCCAGGATGCAACATAGACAAACAGGCCAATAGTAATGATCACATATTCTTTTATAGTGTTCCCTGCTTTGAACGGAAATTTTATTTTCATACTACTATGTTTATAATTTTACCGGGAACTACAATGATCTTCCTGATCTTTTTTCCGCCCGAATACTTTTCCGTCCTTTCATCTTCCATAACAAGGCGTTCAATTTCACCTTTGTCAAGGTCCAGGGCCAGTTGTTTTTTAAAACGAAACTTCCCGTTGAATGATACAGGATATTCAAAAGTGTCTTCTTTGGTATAGGCCGGATTGAAGACAGGGAAAGATGCATTGGCTACCGAAGGACTGTTCCCGAGCAGAGACCACAATTCCTCCGCTATATGCGGGGCATACGGAGAGATCAATATAACAAGCTGTTCCAGTATCTGACGCTTATGACAATTCAAATCTGTCAGTTCGTTTACACTGATCATAAAGGCACTGATAGTAGTATTGAAGGAAAAGTTTTCAATATCATCTTCTACTTTACGGATCAAATTGTGAAGGATCTTCAACTCTTTTTCAGCAGGGTCGGTATTGTTCACAATCAACTCTCCGTCTTTGTCAAAGAACAACCTCCAGAATTTTTTCAAAAATCTGTGTACTCCGTCAATCCCGTTCGTGTCCCATGGTTTTGATTGCTCTAAGGGCCCCAGAAACATTTCATACATACGCAGGGTATCGGCTCCATACCCGGCGCAGATGGTATCGGGATTCACTACATTGAACATTGATTTGCTCATTTTTTCGATAGCCCAGCCGCATATGTATTCGCCGTTCTCGAGGATGAATTTTGCATTTTTATATTCCGGGTTCCATTTCCTGAATGCATCCAGGTCAAGACGGTCGTTTGTGACCAGGTTGACATCCACATGGATCTCGGTCGTTTCATATTGATCTTTCAGATTATACGATACGAACTTATTGGTATTCTTGATGCGGTAAACGAAATTGGACCGTCCCTGTATCATTCCCTGATTGACCAGTTTCCGAAAAGGTTCGTCCTTACATACATACCCAAGATCGTACAGGAATTTGTTCCAGAATCTGGAATATATCAGGTGTCCGGTCGCATGTTCGGTCCCTCCGATGTACAGATCGACATGCTGCCAGTAATTGTTTGCACTGGCAGAAACAAGGGCTTCTTGATTTTGCGGGTCCATATAACGCAGGTAGTATGCAGAACTGCCTGCAAAACCGGGCATAGTGCTTGTTTCAAGGGGGAATCCCCGGTATGTCCAGTTTTTTGCCTTTGCAAGAGGGGGCTCTCCGTCCGGGGAAGGTTGAAAGGACTCTATAGCGGGCAATTCAAGCGGAAGTGACGATTCGGGAAGAGGCCTTGCAATTCCGTCTTCATAGTATATGGGAAAAGGCTCACCCCAGTAACGTTGCCTTGAGAAGATGGCATCCCGCAGACGATAATTAGTTTTGCGTTTTCCCAGGTTCCTTTTTTCCACTTCAATGATGGCAGCCGGAATAGCTTCCTCTACAGTCATACCGTTCAAAAAACCTGAATTACACATGATGCCCTCTTTGGCGTCGAAGCTTTCATGGCTGATATCACATCCTTCTATCAAAGGAATGACGGGAAGGTTAAAATGTCTGGCAAAAATATAGTCACGACTGTCGTGTGCCGGGACGGCCATAATAGCTCCTGTTCCATATCCGGCCATAACATATTCGCTGATCCAAACAGGTATTTCTTTTCCTGAGAACGGATTGGTCGCATAGGAACCGGTGAACACACCGGTAACACGGTGCGTTTCCGTCATCCTTTCCCGTTCTGTTTTTGTTTTAACATAAGCGAGGTATTCTTCAACTTCTTTTTTATTCTCGGGGACTGTTAGTTTTTCGATCCACTCACTTTCCGGTGCAAGTACCATGAAGGTTACACCAAAAATGGTGTCGGCCCGTGTTGTGAAGACGTTCATGGTAAACTCTTGCGAACCGTTGTTTACTGCAAACTCCAGTTCTGCACCGTCGGATCTCCCTATCCAGTTTCGCTGCATTTCTTTAAGTGAATCGGACCAGTCCAGGTGATCCAAAGATTCAAGCAGCCTTTCTGCGTAGGCAGAGACACGCAATTGCCACTGTTTCATCTTTTTCTGCTCCACTGGATGTCCGCCCCTTATGGAAAGTCCTTCTTTAACTTCGTCGTTGGCCAAGACGGTACCCAGATCGGCACACCAATTGACGGATGTCTCGCCCAGATAGGCGATCCTGTAACACATAAGTATGTCTTCCTTTTCATTTTCAGAGAATGCTTGCCATTGCTCTGAACTGAACGTTATCGGGCAGTGGTGTGCGGCATTTACAGATCCGTTTCCGCGGCGTGTAAATACATTGACGAGTTCGTCTATAGGTTCGGCTTTATTGGAATCCTTATTGTACCAATGATGGAACATTTTTAAGAATGCCCATTGTGTCCATTTATAATATGACGGATCGCATGTTTGGATTTCGCGATCCCAGTCATATGAAAAACCAAGCTTATCCAACTGCTTCCTATATCTTCTGATATTCTCCTCTGTCGTCTTCTGAGGCGGCTGACCCGTCTGAATGGCATACTGTTCGGCAGGAAGGCCGAATGCATCATATCCCATGGGGTGTAAAACATTGTATCCTTTAAGCCTTTTGTAACGGGCATATATATCACTGGCAATATATCCAAGCGGATGACCTACGTGAAGACCGGCCCCGGAAGGATAGGGAAACATATCCAATACATAGAACTTGGGCTTGGAAGGATCGATCTGGACCTTAAAGGTTTTCCTTGACGACCAGTATGACTGCCATCTCTGTTCGATTTCAGTAAAATTGTACTCCATCTTGCTTGATCCTGTCATCTCATAAAGGCACAAAGGTAATAAAATACTTTAAAGCCGGGAATAATACCTTGTGTAGCATGGGAACTGTTACCTGTTGTCAAAAAGAAATAAAAAATATTAACCTTAAATGTAAAAACTTTAAGATAAATCAATTTTTTGTTCTGTACAATAAATTGAATATCAGCAAAGTATAAAGGACAAAAAAACAGACAATTGTTTGATCGTAATTACAGTATTTATCATTTTCTTTTTAATAATAGATTTGTAATTTTGGATACGGCTCCTATATTATTAATAATCAATTAAATGTAAAATGATTTCTTTTGTTACAAATTTAACAGCTACAATTGTTTATTGTGTGGCGGCTTCCCTTTTAAAAGCAAAAGTAAAGGTAAAAGCCGTGCTTCATTTTTCACCATCCTCACCTTTAAAGGTTCTGATATGTTCCCTATTTGCATTGGGGGCAATTTATTCTGTCAGAATAACTCTTGTTTTCGGTGCATATGATCTGTTAAGCCAGTTTATGAAAGAGGATTATTATCTGCGTATTGCAACTACTTCACTGCCTTTGTACTGCATTTCCTTTTCTTCCATTTCATCTGTTCATCACAGAAGATTATTAATGAAAAGGACTCTGCTCTCTTTTTTTATATTATTTCCTTTGATGGCAGGTATAGGGATTTTTCAGAATCGGTCGTTATCAGTTGGCATGATCCTTTCCAATTCATTACATGCACTCTGTATGACCAGCGTCGTATCCGGGATCATGCTATTTATAATTTTGAACAAGAAACTTGAGCTTCATCACAAACTTTATCCCAAAGAGATTCGGTCTTTCAGGTATCTGATGGGATTCCTTCCAATCATTTCGCTGTTCTCATACCTGACCGTGAGCTTTGAGATCATTTTGCCTGCCCATTTGTTTTTTACCTGTATCATGCCTGTGCATATTATGTTCGTCAACGCCATCATCATGAAGGATGCGTCCCTTGTTTACGGGGGGAAATGGGTGGAAGAGACACAGATGCCCGACAGTGAAGCCTGGGTAGCCCTGGAAGAGGCACATAGAAACGTGAACCGGATATACATGGATATCTATAACCGTATAAAGGAATACATGGTCAAAGAAGAGGCTTACAGATCTTCTGGCATTACAAGGCAAGAACTGGCAGCCAGGGTAGGGACTAATACAACATACGTATCCAGGGCATTGAACGAGTGTGCAGGCGTTAACTTTAAACAGTTCATAAATGCTTACAGGGTAAAATATGCTCAGGATTATTTTAGGCAACATCCCGATGCACGCCTTATTGAATTATGCAATAAATCCGGATTCAGGTCCCTGACAGCGTTGAACATGGCCTTCAGGATCAATGTAGGCATGACTCCGGGGGAATGGTGTAGAATGCAGTTAAATGATGATAATAAAACGTGAAAGTATGAATGTGGGAAAAAGGTTTTTAAGAAGATTGACAAGATATACAAGGGGTTGGTTGCTGACAGATCCCTTACTGTTCAAAAAAAAGGATGCTGCCTATCCTGACAATCCCGAGGACATTATTTTGAAAATGAATAAACTAATGGTCAAGCACGAGTATTTTAAAAATCCGGATCTGACTATTGATCAACTTTGTCGGGAGACAAACACGAACCGGGCCTACCTGTCGCGATCCATTCACCGCATGTACGGTACAAATTTTTGTGAGTGGGTGAACATTTTCCGCATAGAGGCATCTAAGCGCCTGATGAGGGAAATCTCCGGTAATAAGGTAGATTTGAACGATCTGGCCATGGAATGCGGTTTCAATTCGGTACGTTCACTTTCCCGCGTGTTCAAGGCAAGGGAATCATGCACTCCCAGGCAGTATTTTTATGGAAAACGTCAGGAAAAAGATCAGACGAAAAATTTATGAATGGTTTGAAGTGCGGAAGGAAGTGAAAAAACGACTACCCTGTCGTAGGGTTTGATTTCAGTATCTCCCCGTACGATAAGACTTGTATTTCCTCTTGTGATCCCTCCGATAATAGCATCTTGCGGGAATTCAAGATCACGGACCTTTTTCTGTGTGACCAAACTTCTTGGTTTGGCAATGAACTCCATGACTTCGGCATCCGAACCATTGAGACATTTCATAGATGGCACGTCTCCCATCATAGTAAAACGGAATATCCGGCTGGCCGTTATGAGCTTTTTGTTAATCGTGGCATCTATTCCTACGCTTTCAGCCAGTTTGATATAGTCCAGATTCTCGACTTGGGCAATAGTTTTCTTTACCCCGGCTCTTTTAGCGGCCATACAGGAGAGAATGTTGGCTTCGGCACTTGAAGTGACAGCTACAAAGGCATCCATATGGGGTAAATCTTCTTCCAGAAGCAGGTCAGTGTTGCGGGCATCTCCGTTTATTATCAGTGAACGGGGTAGGGATACTGTCAGTTCCTGGCACCGGTTGTTGTTAAGTTCTACCACACGGACTTTTTCTATTCTGGTCTCCATGTGGTGGGCGACCATTTCGCCAACCCGGCCGCCTCCCATGATCATCAGGTTCTTGACTACCACGTTCTCTTTTCCACTAAGTACCATGGCGGCATGAGCCGCTTCCCTTTTTGTAATCACAAAAACAAGGTCGTGCAATTGAAAGACCGTATCTTTCCGTGGAATGATAGTTGTCCCTTCCCTTGCAATTGCTACGGCACGAAAAGGAAGGTCGCCCCCGTTTTCCTCGGCAACCTGTTTCATGCTTTTATTTACGATCAGGGAACTTTCCGTCAGTTTAAGTACGATCAGTTGAAGCCTGCCTCCGGAAAAATCCATAAATTCTGAAGTGCCGGACTGTTTCAGCAGGTCAAGTATTTCGTGTGCCGCAATTTTTTCCGGATAAAAAAGCAAGTCGATCCCTAATTCTGTGAAAATGACCCTGTTCTCATTCTTAAGATATTCATTGTTGTTGATACGCGCGGTTACCCGTTTGGCACCAAGCTGTTTTGCCAGCAATGACCCTACAATGTTCATGTCCTGTTCGTCGGCTGGACTTACGGCAATGAACAAATCACACCGGCTTATGTCAGCTTTCTCCAATGTAGATATGGAGGTGATTGAACCGGGCACGGGTACTACATCCGAAGTCTCGGCTATCTCATGAAGACGGGCTTCATTTTTGTCAATGATAGTGATCTGATGATTTTCACCCGATAACATCTTTGCCAGGTGAAACCCAACTTCTCCGGCTCCTGCAATGATGATATTCATTAAATGATCCTAGTATTCATCTTCGTTAAAGAAAAAATCTTCCTTACTCGGATAATCAGGCCAAATGTCTTCTATGCTGTCGTAAACCTCACCGTCATCCTCAAGTTCTGACAGATTTTCAATTACTTCCAACGGAGCGCCTGAGCGTGTGGCATAATCAATAAGTTCATCCTTGGTAGCTGGCCAAGGGGCGTCTTCCAGTTTTGATGCCAATTCAAGTGTCCAGTACATTGATACAATTATTAAAAAAGGTCAGCAAAGTTATAAAAAAAAGTCTTCTTTACAACCTGTTTCTACCGTAATGAACCGGGACAGGACAAAAAGGTAATCAGAGAGCCGGTTGATATAGGTAAGCATATGTGCGTTGACAATATCCGTGCCAAGTGCAACCATATGTCGTTCTGTTTCCCGACATATGGTGCGGGCAACATGGATCTGGGCAGAAATCTCTGGTTTATAGGGAAGTATAAACGATTTAAGCTTAGGTGTCCTGGTCTGCAACTCGTCTGTTGACTTTTCCAGGAAATCAACAGCCGTTGTAAAGTCATAAACCGGCTGATGTGCCGGATTAGCAGAGGCCAACATCCCGGCAAGATGCATCAGGTGAACCTGTACGGTCCTCAGCGAAGAGTCTATACCCTGTAATATCGGGTCAGATGAAAGTTCAGGCCGGGAACGGATCATTCCCAACCATGAGATAAGTTCATCTGTTTTGCCGTAAGCCGCAACTTGCGGATGGGCTTTTGATATCCTGGTTCCGTCTGAAAGGGATGTCGTTCCCGTATCTCCCTTGCCGGTATAGATCTTTTTCATGAATTGGCCAACACGGGGTTGTCGTTTATCTCGTCACTTTCTACAAGCCCGTCTCTTAACCTGACTACACGTCTTGCATAACGGGCAATATCTTCTTCGTGTGTTACCACGATAATCGTATTGCCTTTAGCATAAACCTGTTCAAAAAGCGCCATAATGTCAAGTGACGTTTTTGTATCCAGATTTCCTGTCGGCTCATCTGCCAGTATAATGGAAGGATTGTTGACCATGGCACGGGCCAAGGCCACCCTTTGTTTTTGTCCGCCGGATAATTCATTAGGTTTGTGATCCATCCTATCCCCAAGATCAACGTTTATAAGGGCCTTCTTGGCTTCCCGTTCCCGTTCCTGTCTTGGTATTCCTGCATAGATCAGGGGCAATGCCACATTATTCAGAGCATTGTATCTGGGTAGGAGATTGAAGGATTGGAATACGAACCCGATCTCCTTATTTCTCACTTCTGCAAGCTGGTCATCACGCATTTGACTTACATCGGTCCCGTTCAGAATATACGTCCCTTCAGTAGGGGTGTCAAGACATCCCAGCAAATTCATAAGGGTTGATTTTCCCGATCCCGAAGGTCCCATGATCGCCACATATTCGTTTTTCCTGATTTCCAGATCAACACCGTTCAGTGCACGGACTTCCTGGGTCCCCATATCGTAGATCTTCTTGATCCCCCTTATCTTGATAAGTAATTCTTTTTCCATAGCTGCGAATGTACAAAAAATAAATATTAACCAATAACCGATTTTCCCATTTGACTCTAACCTACGGGGAAAGTTTAAGTATTTCCCCGGGATATTCTTTTTTTGTATTTTTGCCACCTAGATCATATCTGATATTATGTCTTATCTAAACAACGACCTTTATACTCCCGAGATAACGAAAAAACTGGAAGAACATTACAGGGAAGTGCTTAAATTATTGGGTGAAGACCCGCAAAGGGAAGGTTTGCTCAGAACACCCCAGCGGGTGGCAAAAGCCATGCAATTCCTGACAAAAGGATATCGGGAGGATCCGGCTGCTATCCTTAATTCTGCCAAATTCCGTGAAGAATACCGGCAGATGGTCCTGGTAAAGGATATTGAAATGTACTCCCTGTGTGAACATCATATACTTCCGTTTTACGGGAAAGCCCACGTGGCATACATACCCAATGGTTATATCACCGGATTGAGTAAGATCATAAGGGTTGTTGAAACATATGCCCGGAGGCTCCAGGTGCAGGAACGGTTAACGGTAGAGATCCGTGATTGTATTCAGCAGACACTTAACCCTATGGGAGTAGCCGTCGTTATAGAGGCGGAGCACATGTGCATGCAGATACGGGGTGTTCAGAAACAACATTCAAAAATGGTAACATCTGCTTTTACGGGAACTTTCCTGAAAGATGTCCGGACAAGGGAGGAACTTATGCACCTACTTCACTGAGCCCCAGTTCTGCCGCACGTTGTTTCATAAGGGCCAGCGCTTCATCGTAATTGTTCCCGATCTGACCGTCCAGGATAGCTTCTTTGATAAAGTCCTTTATCATTCCGACTTCACGGCATGGAGGCAATCCGTATGTCTTCATAATGATCTCACCCGAGATGGGGGGTTGAAAATTCCGGATCGCATCTTTTTCCTCGACTTCTATCAGTTTCTTGCTGACCAACTCAAAATTAGTCAGATGCCGTTTGACTATTTGGGGATTTTTTGAAGTGATATCGGCCCGGCAAAGCAACATCAGATCATCAATGTTTTCCCCCGCGTCGTAGAGCAACCTGCGCACGCCGGAATCGCTTACTTCATTTACAAGAGCAATAGGCCTCAAATGCAATTGGACCAATTTCCTGACATATTTCATTTCTTCACCCAGCGGGAGTCTGAGATTCCGGAATATAGCAGGGATCATTTTGCTGCCGACAAAATCATGACCGTAAAAAGTCCAGCCTGTATCCTTGTCAAAATGCTTTGTGGGCGGTTTTCCTACGTCATGCAACAGAGCCGCCCAGCGCAGCCAAATGTTATCGGATACAGCTGCCACGTTGTCCAGGACCTGCATCGTGTGGCTGAAAATTTCCTTATGACCTTTTCCTTCCATGGTTTCCACGCCCCTGAGCATTGCCACCTGAGGCAGAATGATCGAGAGAAGTCCGCTTTCCTCCAACAGGTTAAAACCTATGGACGGTTTACGGGAAGCCATGATCTTTTGTAATTCGGCTGTAATTCTTTCCTGGGATACAATATTGATCCTTTCGGCGTTCTTGGATATGGAAGCGAATGAATCTTTGTCGATGGTAAATTCCAATTGTGCAGCAAAACGGATAGCTCGGATCATCCGCAGCGGATCGTCACTAAATGTCGAATCAGGGTCCAGGGGGGTCCTTATGATTTTGTTACGGATGTCTTCCAGACCGTTAAAAGGATCGGTCAGCGTTCCATAATCCTCTTCCTGCAAGCTGAAAGCCATCGCATTGATGGTAAAATCACGTCTTTCCCTATCGTCTTCCACCGTTCCGTTTTCTACTACAGGATTCCGGGAATCCGACCGGTAAGATTCTTTCCTTGCTCCGACAAATTCGATCTCCAATCCCCTGTACCGTAACATGGCCGTGCCAAAGTTTTTGAACAGGGTTGCATTCACCTTTAAAACGGATGCTACGGCCAAAGCCATATCCATTCCGTTGCCTTCCACTACGATATCGATATCTGTTGTACGTCTTTTTAAAAAATAGTCCCGAACATACCCTCCTATGACAAATGCGCGGACATTCTTCAAGGCTGCCTGTTGGGATACTATCCTGAATATCCTGGATCTCAGAGGTGCTTTTATTACGGGAGATTTAGAGTAGTTCTTCATAAGCGGGGATATCCTTCATGAATTCATAAGTAAGGGTGGTGGTGTTGAATTTCCAGAAAAATGTTCTTATACCGTTGCTCATTAACAGATAAGGTGCCATGATCGTGGAATTGTACCTGCGAAGCTGCTCAACGGTTTTGTTGCCGATTGTCACGGACGGGGACTTGAACTCTGCCAGTATCAGGGGCTTCCCATTCCTGTCATGTATCACAAGGTCGGCGCGGTGGTTCAGATAATGTACGGGATACTCACAACTCATCAGATGCAGAGGGGCCCCACAAACAATATGGAGGTGCTTGATGATCTGCTGCCGTACTTCTTCTTCCGGTGTGCGTTCAACCCATTTTTTTCTCACTGAACAATATATAACAGACGGACTGTTCATTATGCAAATTTAATGTAAATTTGTCTTATGGCTAAAACGACGGCAAAAGAAACCTTGTCCACCTTCAGACGGATCATGAAAGATCTTGAACAAGGTAAATACAAACCTTGTTACCTGCTCATGGGAGAAGAGCCTTATTATGTAGACAGAATTGCTTCCTATATAGCTGCTTATGCACTTACTGAAGATGAGAAGGCCTTCAACCAGATGATTCTTTATGGTCAGGATGCCACCGTTATGCAGATTGCGGACAATGCCAGGAAATATCCCGTAATGGCTCCCAGGCAGGTGATCATAGTAAAGGAGGCACAACAGCTTAAGGGACTTGATACTTTGTCGGTCTATCTGAAAGCCATGAATCCTGCGTGTGTACTGGTACTATGCTTTATGGGCAAATCGGTCGATAAGCGGACCGAGTTCTGGAAAACGGCTCAAAAATATTGTGAAATCCTGGAAGCGGCGCCCTTGAGGGATTATGAAATTCCGGACTGGATAACTTCATATCTGTTGGAAAAGAATACAAGCATAGAGCCACAGGCGGCTCAACTGCTGGCAGATTACCTTGGGACTGACTTGCAGCGGATCGTGATGGAACTGGAAAAACTCTTCATTCTCATCCCCGAAAATACCTGGGCCATAACAACGGAAATGGTGGAAAGTTCAGTGGGGATCAACAGGGATTTCAGTCCCTTTGTTATGTTCAAACATATGACCGACGGTAATTTTGCAAAGGTCCAACCCATATTGCGATACTTTGCAGATAACGAAAAGAAATATCCGCTGGTGATGATCATCAGCCTCTTGTATACACAATTGTGTAGAATTCTGAGATTCCATACATTGAGAATGGAAAATCCCACCCTTCCGGTAGAAGGGATAGGGAAGATAATGGGAGGGAATTATTATTTTTTCAAGGAGACGGTCCGGGCTTCCCGTTTTTTCAATTTTCCGCGTACCGTAAGGGCGATGGAACTGTTATGTGTCTATGACAGTCTCTATAAATCTTCTGAAAGGGGAGAGGCGGGAGATGGCGAATTACTACAAGAAATGATTTGTAAGATGATGGCTTGATCAGGACACATATATTCTTGGGACCCGGAAAGCGACCGAAGTCAGAATTTCATAAGGAATGGTGCCAAGGATGTCAGCCAGTTCGAAGATCGTGGGATCATCACCAAACACCGTGACCATGTCACCGGGTTTTACATCTATCCCCGAAACATCTATCATACACATGTCCATGCAGATGTTGCCAATAGTCGGTGCCCTGTGCCCATTTACCGAAAAACAGGCCTTGCCCCCGCTCAGGTGGCGGTTTACCCCATCTGCATACCCTATGGCCAAGGTGGCGATACGGGCTTCAGGAACAGTAACTTTTCCGGCCCTGGCATAACCAACGGTGTCACCTTGCCTTACCGTTTTAACCTGTAGTACCGGCGTTTTAAGGTAAGCTGTCGGCCGGAGCAGACTCCGGTCAACATAGGACATTCCAAACAGGCCGATCCCCAACCGTACCATATCGAATTGCGCTTCTTTGGCAAACCGTTCGATTCCCGGAGAATTAAGCAAATGACGGATAGGTTTGTAATTCAGATGTGATTCCAGGAAAGAGGACAATGTCTGGAAACGGGCAATCTGTGTTTTGGTGAAATCATCATGTAATGGATCTCCCGATGCAACAAAATGAGAAAAGACAGAAGCAATCCTTACTGACTGGGCTAAAGGTAATTCTTTTGTCAATGCGTCAAGTTCTGCTTTTTCAAATCCCAGGCGGTGCATTCCTGTATCAAGCTTGATGTGGACGGGATAGCCGTGTTCACCTAGTTTGGCAGCTTCAGTTTGAAAGCGCTGAAAGGCTTCCAGGCAGGGTAGACTTGGTTCCAGCCGGTGATGTATCAGGAGGGGATAGTGTTCCATACCGGCAGAAAAAACTATTACTGGCAGTTTAACGCCGGCCTGGCGTATAGCCACTCCTTCACTGGGGAAGGCAACCGCCAGGTAATCTATACCGTTGTCTTCCAGGATACGGGAAAACTCTCCGATACCGTGACCGTATCCGTAAGCTTTTACCAGTACCAGTATTTTCGTATTATCACTCAGGAACGAACGGAAATATTTCAGATTATACTTGATGTTCGGAATATTAATTTCCAGATGGGTAAATTGATTTGTGTTCATGTGTTATTTGATTGAAACAATGCCTACATAAAGGTTCATATATGTTTTTTTCGCCCAGTTCTACCAGTTTCGTACTATCGCTTAGTCTATGGGAATACTGCGCTGGATCGCCGCATTGCAGGCAGATGGCATGGACTTTGACAATGTGCTCTGCAACTGCCATAAGGTTTGGCATGGGACCGAACGGATTTCCCAGGTAATCCATATCAAGTCCGGCTACGATTACCCGGATGCCGTTGTTAGCCAGTATTTGACAGACTCTTACCAGGTTTTGGTCAAAGAATTGTGCTTCATCAATAGCCACTACATCAACGTTATTGGCCAGCAGGAGGATACTTTCGGCCGAATCGACAGGGGTAGAAGGAATGGAATGACTGTCGTGAGAAACGACTTCATCCGTGGAATACCTTTGGTCAATACGGGGTTTGAAAATTTCCACCCTTTGATTGGCAAATTTTGCTCTTTTAAGCCTGCGTATCAATTCTTCTGTTTTTCCCGAGAACATGGATCCGCAGATCACTTCTATCCGTCCGTTCCATTTTTGAGTTTCCAGAAACATATTGAAATCCGGTTAAAAAATTATATCAATTCGTCCGGCATATACTCCGTATGCACCGGTCTGTACAATAACAACATCCCGGCCGTCCATATTTGCCTGCATAACGGGTTCTTCAAGGAATGTATGCGAATGTCCCCCAATGATCAGATCGATTGCACGGGATTGTGCTGCCAGTTCAATATCTCCTTTTAATCCCAGGTGTGTCAGACAGATTATCAGATCGCATCCTTTTCTTTTCAATTTGGAGGCCAAACGGTTAGCGGTTTGAATAGGATCTATGTAACCCATCCTGCGAAGCACTTCGCTTGAAGTAAGTCCTTGAAGATCGAGTGTCAGCCCGATTACTCCTGCTTTTTTCCCATTAAGATCAAAAATAACGTATGGTTTGACGATCTTTCTAAGAGGCCGGTACTTGATATTGTAGTTGGCACACAGAATATGGTAATCTGCTTTTTCGAGCCTCTTTACGAGATCTTCAAGCCCATTGTCGAATTCATGATTCCCCAAGACCGTAGCATCCAATCCCAACGCATTCATGGACTCTACTTCCACCATACCTCCGAAAAGGTTGAAATAGGGTGTTCCCTGGTTGTAATCTCCTGCATCCAGGTATAGTAATCCGGGGTGTTCTTTTCTCATTTCTTCAAGGTAACCGGAAAGACTCAGCAGACCTCCGCTCCCGGCGTTCCTTCCGGAGACGAACGGTTCTATTTGGCTATGGAAATCATTGGTGTGAATAATCACCGCGTCCTGAGCTGTAACGGACAAGGGAACCGCCAAAAGGAGAAAGAAAAGATTCTTATGCAAAATACTCTTTTTCATTGTCAGTCAGGATTGTTTATCACAACACGTCCGTCTATTTTGGCAGGCACGGGTTCCCCATTCTTAGTAAACACCCCGATATACTCCAGTATCGCATCCCGGATGGTAATACCCGAATAATCAACTCCCAGATTGTTTTTCAGGATAGTCATCCGGTCTCCGCCGGTGAGCAGAAAATCAATCGTAGCCAGATGATAGATCCGTTCGGTTTCCAAAGGCAGACCATTTATAAGCAATTCGGTGATCTTATGGTCATGGATCTTTAGCCGGACACCGGCCAGGGCTTCTACCCGGCGTTGGGCAAAGAGCTCAAACAACTCCTTTACCTGGCTTCCTTTCAGGCTTACCAGAACCAATGAGTTTTCAAAGGGAAAAGCCGAGTAAACATAGTATAGTGTAAGATCCCCCTTGGGGAACGAAGTACGAATACCTCCGAAATTAGTCATGGCAAAGTCCACCCGGTCCATACCATAATACCTTCTTGCAATGGCCAGAAGGGCATCGGCTGCCATGTTAGACAAGGGGCTTTCAGGTGGATAAGAGTCCATGGCGACAGTCGTATAGCCGACTACCTTGTTCATTTTCCTGTTCACCTCCGGGGCATATTGCTGCATGATTTTTTTGACAGCGGGGGAAGCTTGTTGCTGATAAACCGATGTGTCCATCAGCATGCGCGTGGCCTTGATGGTCTGTGCCGGTAAAACGACCAGACTTGCGGTCATCATCAGGAAAAAGACAAGTGATGACCTTCTCAGCCGTTTTTGTAACGCATCCATTTCCATAATTCTTTCCAGGTAACTTTTTTACCGTACATCAGGATACCGACTTTATAGATCTTGGCTGAAAAATATACTGCAGCAAGAAATGAAAGGAATAACAGTACGATAGATACGATCAGCTGCCAGAGGGGTACGCCTCCGAAAGGAAGACGTGCCAGCATTACCATTGGAGACGTAAAAGGGATCATAGAGGCCCAGACCGACAGGGAACTGTCGGGGTGCTGGAACGTATGCATCATGATGAACAGGCCGAGGATCAGGGGGATGGTAATAGGGAGCTGGAATTGCTGGGTGTCGGTCTCTGCATCGGAAACCGATCCGATAGCTGCGAACATAGAGGCGTACATCAGGTACCCTCCTATGAAATACAGGCAGAAACTGAGCAGGAATTTTCCCACATGGATCTGTGACAATGTGCTGGCAATGCCCGTCAACACTCCGCTGCCTGTATCAAAGGAAGCGATCGCACCTGCCAATCCTCCCTGTATCTGGGGAGCAGTCTGGGTCAGCTCGGAAACAGTACCCGATCCTAGCGCAATCATTACGATGAAAATAATGATTATTGTGAGCAGTATCCACAAAAGGAACTGAAGCAATGCAACCAGGGCAACCCCCACAATTTTGCCCAGCATCAGTTCAACCGGTTTAACGGATGAAATAATTACTTCTACAATACGGTTTGTTTTTTCTTCTATCACGCCCCGGATGACCATCGAACCGTACATAAAGATGAACATATAGATCAGGAAGCTGCTCAAGTAGGCAATGGCCATGTAAACTTCCGTGATGGTTTCCTTTTCGTCCCCTGTTTCAGTCCATGTAAAGGATTTGACCTGGATGTTGGTCTTGATGTTTTCCATGATTTCCTTCAACTCTGGAATGTTATATGATTCCAGCTTTCGTTTTTCCACTTCACTGCTGATCTGCCTTGACACATATTTCTGGACATCCTGGTCGATTTGACCTGTACTATACATTCTCACATCCACATTATTGGGCTGGATTTCTTCAATAACACACACGGCATGGATATTCCGGATATCGAACGTCTGTTTATATTGTTCCAGATCCCCTTCCTTCACAAATTTAAAAGAGGTATATTCCTGATCTTCCAGTACGGACTGACCGATACCGGATGGATCGATCACTTCTATAATCTTTTCCCGGTTGTCTTTGACCGTGGTCATCAGCATGGGAACGGTAATCAGTGCGGCCATCAGCAAAGGCGTAAGAAAGGTGGCAATGAGAAACGATTTCTTTCTCACACGGACAGTGAATTCTCTTCCGACAATAAATTTTATCTTCTTGAAATTCATCACCTTTCCTCCTTATTTGTTACAAGTTTGATAAAAATATCGTGCATGCGCGGTATAATCTCTGTTATTCCCACTATGCTTATATGGGGTATAAGGGCTTCTAGTATTTCGTTCGTATCAATGCCGGCATTCGGGGTAATGACCATTTGGTAAGAACCGTCTTTCTGTCCTTGCGAAATAATGCTAAAAGGTGCCTTTTTAAGGCTTTGTAATTCCAGTGGTGCCGATGCCTTGTACAGGATTTCTATGTGGTTGTCGCCGTGGATACGGCGGATATCATGAATCTTTCCTGCCACTACGAGACGGGCATTGTCTATAAGTGCGATCTGGTCACACATCTCTTCCACTGATTCCATATTGTGGGTGGAAAGTATGACAGAAGTGCCCTTTTCCTTCATCCTGATGATTTCATTGCGGATAAGGTCCACATTAATAGGGTCGAATCCGCTGAAAGGCTCATCCAGAATGAGCAGGGCAGGATCGTGCATGACTGTTGTAACGAATTGGACTTTTTGCGCCATTCCTTTGGACAGTTCGGTGATTTTTTTATTCCACCAGGCCTGTATCCCAAATCGTACGAACCAGGATTTAAGGCTGGTCATGGCCTGGGCATGGGACATTCCCTTGAGTTTTGCCAGGTACATGGCCTGATCTCCGATCTTCATTTTTTTATACAAACCTCTTTCTTCGGGGAGATATCCTATACGGAATACATCGTCTGCAGCCAGGGGATGACCGTCAAAAAACACATGCCCGCTGTCGGGGGCCGTGATCTGATTGACGATCCGAAGAAGGGTAGTCTTGCCTGCTCCGTTAGGTCCAAGCAGACCAAAGATCTTTCCACGAGGGACTTCAATACTGACGTTATCCAATGCTAGTTGCCCTTCGAAGCGCTTCACCACGTTATCAGTAACCAGAATATTCATAGAATGAATTGGTGTTTGAGAATTTTATATCCGACAAATATAGAAAAAATACCGCTCAATGCAGATACCAGCCGATTTTACGTGCCTGTTCATTAGACAAAATGTTGTCCCGGAGCAGATTCTCCAGTGTACAGGAATCTGCACCGACCGTTTCGCGGTATCTTATGATGCATCGTGCCAGATACCTTCCAATGTAGAGGTGTCCGGCCAACTGGTCCTCTTCTGCAATTTTTATGTCCATTTTCCTGATAAAGGTCGAATCTGCGAACACGTTCTCATAGAAACCCGTCAGTCTTTCCCTGTCGATGCCCGGTATTTCGAGCAATTGTTCAGGTATGGCAAATCCACCCAGTTTTTCTCTGTACTGTAATATCCTGGTCGCATAATACTGACCAATGCCGTATAATTTCACCAATTCTGCGCTGTCTGCCGTATTGAGTTCCACCTTGTAAGCGGTATGTGGATCGTATGGCTGAGGTCCTGTAGTTTTTTCAGCTGAGGACCGCAGCAGCTGAACCTCCTGTTTGACAGTTCTTCTCAGAGTATCTTCTTTTACCTGTTCTACTTTAACGATATCGTTATCACAATATTCCCGGAATGAATCCGCAATCTGTCCCGATACATGTTCTTTGTATGTAGATCTGTTACTATAGAAGATCTTTAAGACGAGTAAGATAAGAATACCTGCAATTCCCGTTGCATGTATGATGTAGTGATGTTTATTGCCCCATTTCACAATCCTTCCCTCTACCTTTTATCACAATGACTATTTCACCTTTTGGGGTATGATCCCTGTACCACAGACATAGTTCCGACAATGTTCCGCGTCTGTTTTCCTCATGTATTTTTGTCAACTCCCTGCTAACCGATGCATAACGATCCGGTCCCATGATTTGTGAAAGTTGTTCCAGGGTTTTTACAAGACGGAAAGGGGATTCATACAATATAATGGTACGCGTTTCGTTTGCCAGAGAATCCATCCGGGCGCGTCTTCCTTTTTTAAGCGGCAGGAATCCTTCAAAACAAAAACGGTCTGTAGGAAAACCACTGTTTACCAAGGCCGGAATCAATGCGGTTGCTCCCGGAAGACATTCAACGGGAATGTCAGCTTTCAGGCATTCTCTGACGAGCATAAATCCGGGGTCTGAAATACCTGGGGTCCCTGCATCGCTTATAAGGGCAATGAGTTTCCCCTGTCGTATCTTTTCCAGTACGGCACCGGTTTGCTGGTGTTCGTTGAATTTATGAAATGATTCCATATGCGTTCCGATAGCGTATTTTTTCAATAAGATACTGCTTTTACGCGTATCTTCAGCCAGGATCAGATCAGCTTCTCCAAGCACTTTCAGGGCGCGTAATGTGATATCCTCAAGGTTCCCTATCGGAGTGGGTACTATGATCAGTTTAGAACACATTTTCCAATTGGCTCAGAAATTTCTGTACTGCGGGAGTTGATAATTCCCAGGAGGGAAAATGCTCGGCAAGATATTTCTCTGCCTGTTGCATGTTATCCATTGATTGCAGGTCGGCAAGGGTTTTTTCATAAAGTCCGTCGTCCCCCGAGAATAGGGTTTTCATATACAGAAATTTATCATTGAACGGAATATGCTCCTTTAAGGGACCTTTCTTTTTTGTCCTGGCCAATGAGTCTGCCACGGTCGGGCGTTTGGCCATATCGGAAAAAAGATCTCCCACGGTACCGGCAGATGATCGGAGGGGTTTTACATCAGCATTGTCCGGAGTAAACGATGCTGTCTCCTGAACAGGTATTTCTTTCGTTTCCATACCTGTTTCCAGTTCAAAATCACTTACCGGTCCAGGGGTTGTGGCGGAATCGTAAAGAGCATCGATCTTGGCGGTGAGCTGAGCCAGCAATTCTTTTATTTCCTGGTATTGCCTTTCGTTCATGTCTCAAAATTACACAATAAATGCTTATTGTGGAATAAAACGATAGACTATTTTCCCCGGTTGCAGGGCAGGGGCTTGGGTCGAAGCAGTAAACCGACTTTGTCTGGCCGCTCGCAGGGCAAACTCCTGCAGACACCGATCCTGGGATGAAAAAGCAGCTTCTATGGAAGCTTTTTGCACATAACCTTTTCTATCTACCTGAATAGAAACCGTTACGTCTCCTCCCCCCAGGCATTTATACACAGGGATAGACAGACTCATGGCTTTTCTTCCTTCCAGCCAGTATTCCAGGACAGCCGGCCCCGTATAAGGTTTTACCTCCTGTTTTTCATCTTCAGTTCCGCCAACGCTCATGGTTTCGTTACCTCCCTGTTCTTCTACTTCTTTTCTGGCGGCATCCAGCCGTTTTTGCAATTCTTCCGCTTCCTTATAGACTTGTGATGGATCCGTGTGCCTGTCATCCTTAAGGGCAAGGTTTCTCTGTGTGGCATCAACTGCAACGTTTCTGGATTGCCTTTGTATACCGGATATCAGATCTTCCAGTTCTTCGCTCAACTGTGCTCTCATATTTTCCCGCATTTGTGCCGCCTCCAGTTCTTCCTGTTGAGTAAAATCAAGTACAAAGGAGGACTCTTTGCGTATCATGGATGAAAATTGAAGCGATAGAAAAACGATCAGTACAACCAGGTGTACAATGACAGTCAGATAAAGTCCGATTCTTGTTTCCTTTTTCATCACGGGAAAAACTTATCTGGTATGCAGTGCCTGTTCAATAGTAGAAATGAGCATGTTGATGGCTACAGTATTATGGCCTCCCTGTGGGATGATGATGTCTGCATATCGCTTTGTAGGCTCAATAAATTGCAGATGCATGGGTTTGACCGTCTTTTCGTAGCGATCCAGCACCTTGTTTACCGAACGTCCTCTTTCCACTATATCCCTGGAAATAACCCTGGAAAGTCTGTCGTCAGGATCTGCATCTACGAAGATTTTCATGTCCAGACATTCTCTTAGGGAAGGGTCAGTAAAAATGAGGATGCCTTCCACAATAATAATCTGCGTAGGTTCAATATGGATCGTATCCTTTGACCGGGTACATGTAATGTACGAATACATAGGTTGCTCAATGGAATATCCTGCCTTCAATCGTTGGATTTGTTCCACCATCAGAGTCCAGTCAATGGAGTCGGGGTGATCGAAATTCAATTCCTGTCTTTTTTCGAGCGGGAGGTGTGAATTGTCCTTGTAATAGGAGTCCTGGGGTATTACCGTTACCTGTGTCTGATCAAGCCGTTCAAGGATCTTGTTCACTACCGTTGTTTTTCCGGAACCGGTCCCGCCGGCTATGCCAATTACAAACATGATCAGAATTCTGCAGATTTCGGTGTGCGCGGGAAGGGGATGACATCCCTGATGTTTGACATACCGGTGATAAAAAGAAGAAGTCTTTCAAATCCCAGCCCGAAACCGGAATGAGGAGCCGTCCCAAATCGCCTTGTGTCAAGATACCAGTCCAGTTCTTCTACGGACATGTTCATTTCCTTGATCCTTCTGGCAAGTGTATCCAGATCTTCCTCGCGTTGTGAACCTCCAATGATCTCACCGATTTTCGGGAACAGGATATCCATAGCCCTTACGGTTTTTCTATCCGTGTTCTCTTTCATGTAAAAGGCTTTGATCTCTTTGGGATAATCGGTCATAATGACGGGGCGTTTAAAGTGTTTTTCCACCAGATACCTTTCATGTTCGCTTTGCAGGTCTGTTCCCCATGATACGGGATACTCAAAGGATTGTCCGCTGGAACTCAGTATTTGGATTCCCTCTGTGTAGGTCAGTCGTGCAAATGTGGTATCACACACACTTTCCAGTCTTTCGATCAGATCTTTGTCTATCATATTGTTGAGGAACTGCAGGTCGGGGGCACAGTTCTCGAGGGCATACCGCACAAGATATTTGATGAAATCCTCTGCCAGATCCATGTTGTCATGGATATCGTAAAAGGCCATTTCAGGTTCGATCATCCAAAATTCGGCCAGGTGTCTGGGTGTGTTGCTGTTTTCGGCACGGAAAGTCGGACCAAACGTATAGATCTCTCCCAATGCCATGGCACCCAATTCTCCTTCAAGCTGGCCACTGACGGTCAGGCTTGTCTGGCGACCGAAGAAGTCCTGAGAATAGTCCACCAGGCCGTCTTTACCTCTGGGCGGATTGTTTAAATCCAGGGTAGTTACCTGGAACATCGCGCCGGCCCCCTCACAGTCAGAAGCGGTAATGATAGGGGTGTGGAGATAAACGAATCCCTTGTCATTAAAATATTTATGTATGGCAAAAGCCATGGCATGCCGGATCCTGAGTATGCATCCGAACGTATTTGTCCTGGGTCTGAGGTGGGCAATCTCCCTTAGGAATTCCATACTGTGCCCTTTCTTTTGAAGGGGATAGGTGGCAGGATCGGCTGTTCCGTATATCTCTACTTTCCTGGCCTGGATCTCTACAGACTGTTCAGTGCCCAAAGAAGGCACCAACAATCCTTCTACCCGCAGACACGCGCCGGTTGAAATGGGACGGAGCTCCTCTTCTTTGAACTGCTCCATATCACATACGATCTGTACGTTGTGTATGGTTGAACCATCGTTAAGGGCAATGAAAGTGATCTTTTTATTGCCTCTTTTGGTGCGGACCCATCCCATAACAAGTACGGAAACTCCCGGCTGCATCTTCAGGATGTCAATGATCTTGGTGCGTGATTTTATCATAATATCAATATCTGTAATAATCCGGTTTGAAAGGTCCGTCTTTGGTTACTCCTATGTAATTTGCCTGTTTTTCGTTAAGTTGGGTCAACTCGACTCCCAGGTAATCCAGGTGAAGTCGGGCCACTTCTTCATCCAACTTTTTCGGAAGCTGGTAAACCCCCAGTTTGTGTTCCGTACTCCACAAAGAGATCTGTGCCAATACCTGGTTTGTAAAAGAGTTACTCATGACAAAAGATGGGTGACCGGTGGCACAACCAAGATTCACCAGCCTCCCTTCTGCCAGCAGTATGATAGAACGGCCGTCAGGAAAGATGAACTGATCTACCTGGGGTTTGATGTTGATTTTTCTGACACCTGGATATTGCATAAGTTCGTCTACCTGGATCTCATTGTCAAAATGCCCGATATTGCATACAATGGACTGATCCCGCATTTTTTCCATATGTTCCACACGGATCACATCGCAATTTCCGGTTGCCGTTACAAAAATGCGACCTTCTTCCAGGCAGTTTTCCAGCCTACGTACCTCAAAACCTTCAATAGAAGCTTGCAATGCACAAATCGGATCGATCTCTGTAACGATGACGCGTGCCCCGTAGGAACGCATGCTTCTGGCACATCCTTTTCCCACATCCCCGTAACCGCATACGACAACCACCTTGCCTGCGATCATAACGTCCGTAGCACGTTTGATACCGTCTGCCAATGATTCATGGCAGCCATACAGGTTGTCGAATTTTGATTTGGTTACCGAATCATTTACGTTGATGGCTGGGAACAGGAGTTCTCCTTTTTCAAACATCTGGTAGAGCCGGTGAACTCCGGTAGTTGTTTCTTCGCTTACTCCTTTGATTTCTGCCGCCATCCGGGTCCACATGCCCGGACGTTCCCTGAGCGTTGTACGCAAGAGGGCTGCTATCGCTTTTTCTTCTGCGTTTTTATTGAGCTTATTCAGAACAGAAGGATCCTTTTCAGCTGCAACACCTTTGTGAACAAGCAAAGTGGCATCTCCTCCGTCATCTACGATCAGATGAGGGCCCTTGTCTTGTGGGAAGGATAGTGCTTGCAGCGTACACCACCAATACTCTTCAATTGTTTCCCCTTTCCAGGCAAATACGGGAATGCCCGCATCTACCATGGCTGCTGCCGCATGATCCTGTGTGGAGAATATATTGCAAGAGGCCCAGCGCAGGTCTGCTCCCAGCATCCGGAGTGTCTCTATCAGAACGGCAGTTTGCACGGTCATATGCAAGCTTCCAGTAATACGTGCTCCAAGCAGGGGTTTCTTTCCTTTGTAACGACGCCGCAATGCCATCAGACCGGGCATTTCCGCTTCTGCCAGCGCAATCTCTTTTCTCCCAAAACCGGCAAGTCCCAGATCTTTTATCTTGTAATCCATCTCTTTTTTTTTACAAAGGTAAGCAAAAAACAAAATCCAGTCTCAAAAACCAAGCGCTTCTTTGAGGGTTCTGTATCCTGAAGCGCTTATTTTGACGGACTTGCCATTGGTCAGGATGATCAGCTGTTGTTGTCCGTAACGTTCTATACGGCTGATTTTGGACACATTTACTATGAATGACCGGTGGATCCGGACGAACTGTGAGGGAGACAGGGTTTCCTGGAGGTGTTTCATGGTCTCCTCTTTCAGCCATTTTCCCTCCTCGGATACGAGCCATACGTAGTCCCCGTCTGCCTGAATATAAAGCAGATCCCCGACAGGAATAACTTTGATGCCGGTTCTCGAGCGCACAACTATCTTATCCGGGTATTCTGTCGATGGCAAAGATTTCGGTACGGACTTTTCCAGTTGGGGCTCATTAGTTTTATCTGCTATTCCGGCTTTCTTTGCGAACAAGAAGATCAGGCATATGAGTGCGAAAATAAAGATCCGCAAAGGAATGATGCGTACAAATACATGAAATGCCTCCGGATCAAGATACAGATATATTGCCAAAAGGGGAATACCGGTAATGCCTGCACAGAAAATCATGTTCTGAACATAAGAAGGCATGCCGTAAGCGTCCATTTTACAGGTAAAAAGGCCCAGTCCCGTTATACATGCAGCAATGATCAATCCGTCTGCAAGTATTTCATACCAGGTGAAATATACAATCGAACCGGTCAGATAAGCAAACAGAAGCGCTGTCAGAAGAACAACGCCCGCTGTTACTGTTATCTTATATTTACCTGATTTCTCCACCGGCAAAGACACATTCTGCTTTTATGATCAGTTTGGAATTCTTATCTACATCGGCCGTGAAAAGCCTGTTGTCCTTAAAGGAACCGAATACCGAATTACTTTGGATCTCTACGTTCCATTCTGCCGGTATATATAAGGTGATCCCTCCGAAGACCGAAGACACCTTAAGATAAGATACACCTTCCTGTAGGGTAGTCTTTCTCAGGTCCAGGGTGCCCCCTCCGAAAACATTTTCAATATTTCCTCCGCGAAATACGGGTTCTAGAAAGATACTGTCGGATCCGCCGAAAACCATTGAATAATTTACGTATCCGTTATCAAAACGGGCAGCCTCCCGAGGCGTATGATGCCTGTTCCCACAATAGGGCTGATCGCCTCTTCTGGCTTTTGTAAAGATCAGAATTCCCACTGCCACAAGGATTAGCGGCCATAAATTTTTCCAATTGAATTTAGTAAACCATTCCATGCCCGGAAAAAGATCCAGGGAGCCAATGCGCGGCAACATGAAAATGGTCCCTATCACCAGCAATATGATGCCCTGGGTGATCTGCCTTCTTGCAAAGGATATGAGTCCTAATACAATCAGAAGCATTTGCCATGAGAGCAGAATGCGGCGTACTTCCCAGGAGATCCATCCGGCATTGGATAAAATTAGTATAGCACCGGCAAGGATCATGATAAGTCCGACGATGATCCCTCCTGAAAAATTGTTCCTGCGTCCCGGATCACGGGAGAGATCGGATTCCTGTTTGTCCAGAATTTCCATAATTCAAAATTTAAATTGTTAAGTATACCGCAAAAGTAAAGGCATACTGCTTCCGGTACAACAGGAGATCGGTGAATACAGCCTATAAACCCGACGAATGAATAATTTTCCGGGTTAAAAGGAAATTCCCATGGCCTGACAGATCTTTTTGGGAATATCCGTATTATCCATCCTGCCCGAAAAAAGTTCACTTTTTACCCCCATGGCATATACGGGAACAGGAATCCCCGTATGGGAAGAGGTAGTCCACATCCGGGCCTTTTGATTCATTTCACTTATCTGATCGGCTTTTTTCCTGTCTCCGCTTTGCAGTAGTATGTCCTTAGATGCAGTCTGTTCTGCTATTTGGTCAGAATGCATGGTGTGCAGACCTTCCCACCCCAGGGATAGTCCCCCGGTTTCATGATCTGCAGTTACAATGATAAGGGTTTCCCGGGGATGTCTAGCAGCAAAATCTATAGCTACCTGAACGGCCAGGTCCAGGTCTATCGTTTCCAGGATAGAGGTTTTCGCATCATTGGAATGACAAGCCCAATCAATTTGACCGCTTTCACTCATTAGGAAAAAACCGTCTTCGTTTTCCAAAAAATCTATAGCAGCGGTAACAACGTCTGCATGTGTTAAGTCACCCTCTTTCCGGTCAATGGCATATGGCAGTGCGCCCAGGTAATTTTTTTCCTTGTCCTGGAGCAGTAACATTTTTTCAGCGTCACGGGACTTGTCAAATTCTTCCATTCCGTAAACAAGAGTGTATCCGGCGTTTTCTATCAGGGTTATAATTGAAACCTGATCTTTATTCCTTCCTTCCGGTTGAACAAATCCGCCGCCTCCGAAAAAGTCAAATCCGGTATCTGGCAATTGTACGGCTATATTGTAGTAATCACTCCGTGATGCGGCATTGGCATAAAAAGCCCCGGGAGTGGCATGGTCTAGGGTAACGGTTGATGATACGCCTACTTTAAAACCTGCTTCCTTGATCTTGTAGGTAATCGCTTTTAGGTTAACTGAATCCGGGGCCATTCCCAGCATGCCGTTTTTGGTTTTGGTACCTGTGGCCAGAGCAGTCCCTGCAGCCGAGGAACATGTAACCATATTACTGGCACTGTATGTGGTGACCGTTCCCAATACCGGGAAGGCGGTAAAGTTCAGTGTCCGGGACCCGATTTCTCCGTCGGATCCGGCCAGATAAGCTTCGGCAAGGGCGACTTGGGCCAATCCCATCCCATCCCCGATAAAGTAAAACACATATTTTGCCTTTGGTTCAGTATGTTGACAACTCACTAAAACCACTAAAAATAGAATGGTAAAAAACCTTTTCATGCTTATACAATTTTGTTAAGTGCAAAGATAAAAAAAAAGCCGCAGGGTAAATTGCGGCTTTTTTGTCATACATAGTTCTCAGAAACCGGAATGCTCTGTTTTTTTACGTGTAGAATACATGATCTTCAAAGCGGAACAACGCCGGAGTTCCTGTTTTACGTCCGTTACGATACCCATACGGACGTTTTCGTCAACTTTCAGATTTACCGTCATTAAAGGACGATCGGCTTCCGACATGGATTCACGTGAAGCAGCTATGAAGTCACGGATATCATCAATGGTACTGAACGTATCGTTCAATTGTATTCGTGAATCCGTCCCATATTGGGCCTGGAAAGCCGGAATAGGGCTCCCTATATTGATGTGGCTGGCCAGGTCTTTCCGGTCAAGTTTGGCGATCTCGGTTGCTTCCGGAAGCCTGACAGTCACAACGCGTTCCACCTGACGGAAACTTACTGAGATCATAAAGAAAAACAGAAGCATGAACACTACGTCCGGCAATGAAGCCGTACTGATAGGCTTTAAGCTTTTGTCCCGTTTGGTTTTAAATTTTGCCATAGTTGTAACCTCCTATCTTCTTCTTCTGGTTTTGACTTCTCTCGGTTCTCTTTCGGAAAGGTTCATAGGAACGGCCTCTCTTACGATCCGTTGCTGATCCTCTTCAAGAAAATTATATTTTTTACCGAAATGTAACATTGCAAATTCGTCACGGACTTCATTGAACGCTTTCACCAGTTCGTTCTGAACTTGTATGTAAGCATTATACGAAGTGCCGCGGTCGTTCTGCAAGGATACAACGGCACGGGATACCATAACGGGGCCAAAACCTTCGATGTCCCTTTCACGCTTTTCGGGCAGATTAGGCAAATTTGCCGGATTGGTGAGGAATTCCTTGACTTTGTCTTTAAGCATGGTGATATGCATTTCATGACCTCCTGCAAATAAGCGGTCGTTACTATTGATTAGTACCACCATAATGTTCCGCTTGTTAATCTGCTCGGCTTCTACTTGTTGACTTTCATCGGGCATGGGAGGGAGACGACGTTGGATCCCTTTGTCCACATCCATGGAAGTCGTCACCAGAAAGAAAATAAGCAGCAGAAAAGCAATATCTGCCATTGATCCTGCATTAATTTCTGGTACTGGTTTTGCCATAATATAATAATTTTACTGAATTAATTTTTTCTAAGGCCATTATATACTGCACCGCCTATGATGGATAAAAAAGCTACAGCAATAAGGAAATAGGTCACAATAAGGCCTGTTTCTGTTAATTTAACAGCAGGACCTTCATGAACGGCTCCTGTTGCCAGTACAACCGGAGTTGCCGGAGCAAGCAAATAAGCTCCTCCCAAGACAACAACAATTCCGACAATGGTAAAAATGACAGACTTGTAATTAATCTTGCGTTGCCTGATAGTTAAGAAAGGCAACACAATGATTAAAACAATTGCCAGCGCAAGCATTATATATGCCCAATTAAGAAAAGCATATGTCCAACCCTCCAGGTTATCACCTTCTGTATTCAAAAAATACAAAACGGTCATGACCAGGCTGATAACCATAAGGGCTATAAGAGTTATTTTCGCTAGTCTATTCATTGTTACAGTTTATTTTTCGTATTTAACCAACATGTCTATCAGGGCAATAGATGCATCTTCCATCTGGATGGTGATCTTTTCGATTTTTGACAGCAGGTAGTTATAGAATAACTGGAGGATAATGGCAACGATCAAACCACCGATAGTCGTGATCAAAGCAACTTTAATACCTCCGGCTACAACGGTAGGAGAAATATCACCTGCAGCTTCAATGGCGTCGAATGCTGCAACCATCCCGACAACGGTTCCGAGGAATCCCAACATGGGAGCAATAGCTATAAAGAGCTGAATCCAGGAAAGATTCTTTTCAAGGAAAGTCATTTGTACACCTCCGTAGGAGACAACTGATTTTTCTACTGCTTCAAGACCTTGATCGGCACGCGACAGACCTTGATAGAAAATACTGGCCACAGGACCACGGGTGTTACGACAAACTTCCATTGCACTGGCAACGCCGCCATCTTTCAATGCGGCATCAATTTTAGGAAGGAATTTTGTAATATTGGTTTCGGAAAGTGTCAGATAAATGATACGCTCAATTGCAAGGGCAACACCAAAAATCAAACACAATAGGATGGAGGCCATAAACTCGGGACCACCTTCAATGAATTTGGTCTTGAGTTGCTGGTGAATGGGTACTTCAACCTGTTCTATTTCACCTGTAGGGGTGGCTGTTTGTGCGGCTGCGTACTGAGCAGAGATGGTAATGAATCCAAGAACTGCCAAGAATACGAAAAATTTTTTCATTTCAGTTGAATAATTAGAGTTAAGAATTATAGTTTATCAAACGTTTTCCAAAGTGTTGCGGAGAAGGCGGGATTCGAACCCGCGAAACCCTTTTGGAGTTTACGCACTTTCCAGGCGCGCGCCTTCGACCAACTCGGCCACCTCTCCTAATTAACTAATTAAAAACAGCGCAAGTTACAGAAAAAAGTGATAATCCAAACATTTGTCTTAAAATTCGCCGTTAAGAGGTTGTGACAAAAAATATCTAACTTCTTTATTTTCTGCATATTGTCCTGTTAATAACATAATTTTAGTCACTGCGGCTTCGGTAGTCATATCATATCCGCTCAAAACACCTATCTCCTTCAATCTCATACCACAGGCATAAGATTCCATTGAAACGCTTCCGGCAGGACATTGGGTGATGTTCACAACAATAATTCCCCTGGACACGGCAGCCGAGATAAGATCCAGCAACCATTTGACCGTCGGCGCATTGCCCTGACCGTACGTTTCAAGGATCAGAGCCCGCAATCCCGGTATGGCAAGGATCGTTTCCACCACCTTTCTTTCAATGCCTGGAAATATCTTCAGGATGGCAATGTCTGTTCCCAACTTGGTATGGACATGGAGCTGTTTTCCCCAGGTAGCGGGATAGCGGATGAATTTACGGTTGTATTTTATCTGGATCCCCGCTTCCGCCAGAGGAGGATAGTTGGGTGAACGGAATGCACGGAACTCTTCGGCATTGTACTTAAACGTCCTGTTTCCCCTGAACAGCTCGTCCTGGAAGAAGATGCATACTTCTGGGACCAGCGCATGTCCGTCCGGATCTACGGCAGCAGCGATTTCAACGGCAGATATGAAATTTTCCTTTCCGTCTGTCCGGGGGAGTCCTATGGGAAGTTGGCTGCCTGTAAGGATAACGGGTTTTTCCAGGTTTTCGAGCATAAAACTCAGCGCCGAGGCCGTATAGCTCATAGTGTCTGTTCCGTGCAGGATAACAAACCCATTGTAATACGGGTATTGTTCCCCGATCAGCAATGCCAGTTTAACCCAGAAATCCGGAAAAATATCGGAAGAATCAATAACTGGATCAAAAGAATATGTGTCAATCCGGTATCCGAACTTTCTAAGTTCAGGAACTTCTTCAAGCACATGTTCAAAACGGAAGGGGACCAGTTCGCCGGTGACGGGATGCGCTTTCATCCCTATTGTCCCACCCGTGTATATCACTAAAATAGCCGAATTACTCATTTTGTATTAAAAAACAAAGATAATGCATTTTGCGTAGTTTGATCGACAATACTGTCCAGGCTTAATCCCTTGATCAGAGAGATTTTCTCTGCTATGTACGACAGGTATGAACTCTCATTCCTTTTTCCCCTGAAAGGAACGGGGCTCAGCCAGGGTGCGTCTGTTTCGAGTACCAGGGAAGAGAGATCCGTGTTTTTAACAACATCGGCCAATCTGGCATTGTGAAAGGTGATCACTCCTCCGATCCCCATCAGAAAATATCCGTACCGGTTTGCTTCCCTAAAGACTTCAACACTTCCGGACCAGGCATGAAGCACCCCTCTCATTCCTGGGAACCGGCATTTTTTCAGTGAGTTGAGCAACTCCGGGAACGAGGATCGAGAGTGTATGATCAGGGGAAGGTCAAGGTCTCTTGCCCATAGTATTTGTTCTTCGAAGACGATTACCTGTTGTTTCATATATTCGTCTGACCAGTAGGCGTCGAGTCCGACTTCCCCAATGGCCACGGCATTTTGAATGTTCTCGTACGCAAAGTCAAGTTCTTTCCTGTAATTTCCGTCGACTGAAGTAGGATGGAGGCCCATCGCCTTATAGCAAAATTCCGGGTAACGCTCCAGGCAATCCGCTTGAGCCTTAAAGCTGCTCATAGATATGGCCGGAAGGATACAACGGCTGACACCGGCCTCTTTAGCCCGCTGCACTACCTGATCCCTGTCGGGATCAAATGCCTGGTCGTAGAGATGTACATGCGTATCTATCATATCAGTGATCTGTATTTATCTTTTTCAAGGCATTCAACGAACCCTTTTTCCTGAAGTTTTTCCAGAATGGTCGATAGTTCGGTAAAGTCTATTATGGTCCTGTTCCTTATGGTATGTATATCCCCATTGTCCTCCTTGATATAGTTAAGGATCTCCTTTTCTTTTTCGTCCAGCGCTTCAAAAAGTTCCAACTGCAAGGCCCGGGCATCTTTACCGGTAGTCTCCCATCCCATGACGTCTGCAATATCCCGGGCAGAAGTCACCAGGGCGGCCTTGTTTGTCCTGATCATATCGTTGCAACCTTTGGAACAAACATCTGACGGTCTGCCGGGAACAGCCAACACATCCCTGGAATATCCGCTAGCAAGATGAGCCGTTATCATGGCTCCTCCGTCTGTACGCGATTCTACTACCAGTGTGGCATCGGATATTCCGGCAATAATCCGGTTCCGTTGCAGAAAATTATGACGGTTATTTTGCGTTGATGGAGGAAATTCGCTTATGACGGCTCCCCGTTGTAAGATGTCCGTTGCGGTGTCCCTATGGGAAGCCGGATAAATGGTATCGATACCTGTCGGAAGTACGGCCACTGTCTGCAGGTTGTTTTCCATGGCCGCCCTGTGAGCCGTTATGTCTATCCCAAAGGCCAGTCCGCTTACAATGACCGGACGGATCCCAAGGGGTACGAAACCTGAAATGATATCACGACACAGGGATTTTCCATACAAAGTCGCAGAACGGGTCCCGACAACCGACAGAACATGGCTGCTGTTCAGATCGGCCTCTCCGGCAACATAGAGCAGCAAAGGTGCATCGGGACATTCCCTGAGACGGTGGGGATAGGTCTGATCATATAGGAAAACGGGGTGTATATTCTTTGCAATGAGCCACTTCATAACATTGTCAGCCGTAGATAAAAGATTCTTGTCAGAGATCTTTTCGGCAATACTCCTGCGTAAGCCCTTGTGCCGTACAAGCTCCGACAAGGGTTGTTTGAAAACCGCCCGGGCACTGCCGTAGTGATCATACAGCCTCCTGGCCAGACCTCCTTCAAATCTTGTACACAGACTCAGGGCACATATCCATATTTCCTCTTCAGCACAGATCATTCTCAAATATAGCGGATGTGGATCAGATTATCAACATGGCATCGCCGTAAGCTCCAAAGTGGTATTTTTCTTTTATCGCCACTTCATAGGCGTTCATAACCGGGTCGTACCCCCCAAATGCCGCTACGAACATAAGCATTGTTGACTGTGGCAGATGGAAATTTGTTATCAATGCATTAGGAATACAAAAATCGTATGGCGGGAAGATAAATTTATTTGTCCAACCTTCAAAAGTGGTTATTTCTCTTTTGGTGGTCACCGAGGTCTCAACCGCACGCAGTACGTCTATGCCTGTGGCAAAAATGCGGTTTCCGGATGCTTTGGCATTGTTTATGACTCCTACACTCGATTCAGGTATGACCACGGGTTCGGAATCCATTTTATGCTTAGAAAGATCTTCCACATCTACTGCCCTGAAGTGCCCCATACCCATATGTAATGTGATCTCTGTACTTTTTACACCCTTTATCTCCATGCGTTTGAGCAATTCCCTGCTGAAGTGCAGTGCTCCGTCGGGGGCAGCAACAGCTCCTTCCACTTTGGCAAAGACCGATTGATAACGTTCCTGATCAATGGGTTCCACATGTTTGCGGATCCATTTGGGAATAGGCATTTCACCCAAACGAAAAAGGGTGGCCTTGAAATTTTCATACGTCCCGTCACACAGAAAACGCAATGTTCTACCCCTAGATGTAGTGTTGTCGATCACTTCTGCGACCAAGGCTTCATTTTCTCCGAAATATAATTTATTGCCTATCCGGATCTTACGTGCCGGATCTACCAGAATATCCCACAACCGCTGTTCCTTGTTAAGTTCCCGAAGGAGGAAAACTTCTATCTCGGCTCCTGTTTTTTCCTTATTCCCGTAAAGACGGGCAGGAAAAACTTTGGTATTATTAAAAATGACGACATCCTTTTCTTTCATTAAGTGAATGATGTCCTTAAAAACCATGTGTTCAACAGTTCCGGTTTTCTTATTAAGGACCATTAGGCGGGATTCGTCACGATTCGTTGCCGGATGACTGGCAATCAGATTATGAGCAAGATTGAAGTTAAATTGAGAAAGCTTCATATAGTCGTTTTGAGTAAATAGAAACGATGTAATATACGTAATAAAATAAAAAAAGTTTCAGTTATTTGAAAATATTTTCAAATTCTTCGATCCCAATGGCTTCATCCGCCCTATACGGACCAGACGCCGAACGGCGCAATGATGACAAATAGGCCCCGCTCCCCATGGCTTTACCCAGGTCCCTGGCAATAGCCCGTATGTAGGTGCCTTTACTGCAGGTAATGTGAAGGGTGAGGCAGGGAGGGACATATTCCACGATATTCAGGGCGTGGATATTGATCAGGTTTTTTTTCATCTGCGGTGTTTCAAGTCCTTGCCTTGCAAACTCATAAGCTCGGGTCCCATCAATGACCTTAGCCGAATAAACAGGTGGAAGTTGAAGTTGCTCTCCCAGGAATTCCTTAAGTTTTATTTCCAAACCTTCTTTTGTTATGTGTTCCCAAGGATAGGTGGCGTTGATTTCGTGTTCCAGATCAAATGAAGGGGTTGTTGCCCCAAAGGTTATATTGGCAACGTATTCCTTATCCTGTGCTTGGAACTTGTCCGTCAACCTGGTTGCCTTGCCTACGCATATAAGGAGCAATCCTGTGGCTAGGGGATCAAGTGTTCCCGTGTGTCCTACTTTAAGTTTTTTAATCCGCCAATACCGTTGCAGCCGGAACCTGATTTTTCTGACCACGTCTGCCGATGTCCAGTTCAAGGGTTTGTCAATGCAGATGACCAGCCCTTCCCGAGCAACCGTTTCCGGACTTGGTACGGGTCGCGTCATGTTATGTTTATCCAGGATGAACATACGTTTTTCAAAACCGGTAAGGCGGTGCTTTTCTGTCTTTGTCAGAGAGTATCATCTTGTCGGGGGAAAGGGGCCAGGGAATATTCAGACCGGGAGAATCGAACCGGAAAACGCCTTCTGCCTGTGGATTATAACGCATATCTGTTTTGTATTGGACAATTGCTCTGGAGGACAGCACACAAAAGCCGTGTGCAAAGCCCTTGGGAATGAACAACTGTTTTTTGTCAGCAGAGTTCAATGTGATATAAAAAATTTCCCCCCGTGTAGGGGAGTTCTCACGAATGTCAACAGCCACATCGAATATTTCTCCTTCTACTACACGAATGTATTTTGACTGGGCATAGGGTTCTTTTTGAAAATGAAGCCCCCTGGTAACTCCAAAATGTGACATTGATTCATTTTCCTGAATAAAATCTATTGGGCCTATCCTTTTGATCAGTTCTTCTTTGAGGAATGACTCCATGAAATACCCCCGCTTATCTTCTAAAATATACGGCGTAATGATCCATATTCCTTTTATGGGTGCTTCTTCAAATTTCATTATGCTTCTTTTGTGCTCCAAATATACTTAGAAAATATCACAAAAAGAGTTGTCAAGCCCATTACCAGTCCCAGAAACAGAAATACTGTCTTCGTATCTGTGTATTTTGTAATCAGGACGAAAGCTGCGGAAGCTGCCAGAATGAATATGAATGAGATTTGGTTGGAGTATGCCAGCATGCGCCCAAGGTTTCGTCCCGGTACCTTTTGAATGATAGCTGCATCGAAAGGCACTTTATACAAGCCGCAAAGGATCCCTGTGATGAAAAATAGAAATCCAAACCAGAAACCTTTTATGGGAACTATGTATGCCAGGAGGAATAACAGGGTGATCCCCGATCCGCATATCGGTACAAACACGTTTCTGTTCCATTTTTTTGTAATAATTCCGGATAGAAAACATCCTGTTCCTGTCCCGACAGCTGCTGCCGTGAGCACCAGACCGGTTTGAAAATCAGACATTCCAAGTTCCCTGCGGCAAAATACCAATAGTGTCATCTGAATCATTCCGGCGATGAACCAGAAGATTGACAAAGCTATCACCACACTGTTCAGGCCCGGGTATTTCGCGGCATGACGCATGCTCCTGACCAGGTAGGTTAACGGACGGATTGTATCGTGATTTTTTTCCGGAGGAGATTCTACTGCCTTTATGGATAGGGAACAGCATAATCCGCCGGCAGCGATCAGCAAAAAGGTCAGTGAAAGACCCCATGCCGGTACGGTCCGGGCAAAAAATGAAGCCATCATCGTTCCCAGGATCATTCCCAGGAAAGACACCATTTCCATGTTCCCGGTCCCGAAAGCTATATGTTCCGTGCCGCCTATATCCCGGATAAGACCATATTTGGAAGGGGAGAAAAGGCAGCTCTGGGTTCCCATCAATAATATGGACCCTATTACCATCCAGACACTGTGCAACAAAAAACCGGCAGAAGCAAACAACATAATAGGGATTTCTGCCAGTTTGCAGATCCTGACTACCGATATTTTATTGAAGATCACCGCCCACCTGCCTGCCAATGGGGAAAGAAACACATACGGTATTACAAGCGAGCCGGCCGCCAGGGAAACGAGAGGAGCTTCATATTCCTTTCCTACCCAGAGAACAGCAATAAAACAGGCCAGTGTCTTAAGGTAATTGTCGTTAAGAACACCCAGAAAATTCGTTGCCAACAAAGGCCACCAGCGGGGATGTCTGCCCATATTAATTACAGATTGTTTAATGCCCGGTCAAGGCGTGCGAGTGTCTCTTCCCTGCCCAGGACATCCATGATCTCTGCTATTCCGGGCCCCTGGGGTTCCCCAACGATACAAAGACGCAGGGCATTCATGACTTGTCCCGTTTTCAGCTGTTCTTTTTCTATCCACAAGTGCAGAGTTTTCTCAATTGAGGTGACATTAAAAGAGGTGCAACCCTCCAGTATCTCCTTCGCCTGACGTATGATCCCCGGGGTTTCCGGTTTCCAGGACTTTTTGGAATAAACAGGATCATAGTTTGTCGGCGGAATAAAAAAGTAATGTGACAGGTCCCAGAATTCATGCACAAAACTGGCCCTTTGCTTAATCAAGGAAACGATTTTTTCTGCTTTTTGCAGGGTTGTTGCAATACCTTTCTTTTGCAATAAGACCAAAAAATCCTGTGCCAGCCGGGCATCGGAACGGTTTCTGAGATATTGTTGATTAAACCATCTGGCTTTTTCGGGATTGAACCGTGCCCCGGACTTGATCACACGATCCATTGAAAAAGCTTCTGTAAGTTCTTCCAGAGAAAATATCTCCTGTTCCGTTCCCGGGTTCCAACCAAGAAGTGCGATCAGATTTACAAATGCTTCCGGATAATACCCGTCTTCGCGGTAACCTCTTGACCTTTCTCCTGAACTGCTCGTCCATTCGAGGGGAAAAACCGGGAATCCGAGCCTGTCTCCGTCCCGTTTGCTTAGCTTTCCTTTTCCGTCCGGTTTCAGCAAAAGGGGTAGGTGTGCAAACAGGGGTCTTTTTTCCTGCCAGCCGAAGGCATTGTAAAGCATGTAATGGAGGGGAAGGGACGGGAGCCATTCTTCTCCGCGGATAACATGTGTGATTTGCATCAGGCAGTCATCTACAATGTTAGCCAAATGGTAGGTGGGAAGACCGTCGTGGGCTTTCCACAGGACTTTGTCGTCAAGCGTACCGGACTGGACACTGATGTTGCCACGGATCATATCATTCATCAGGATCATTTGATCTTCAGGTACTTTGAACCGGATGACCCAGTCATTTGTTTCTTTTATTCTCCGGGCAACTTCTGCTGCTGTCATATTCAGCGAGTTGGCTGTCTTGTTCCTGACCAGATGATTATATGTAAAAGTTTCGCCCCGGATCTCCGCTTCCAGGCGGTAGGATTCCAGTTCCGCAGGTGTGTCGAAAGCGTAATAGGCATCTCCCTGACTGACAAGCTGCTTGGCATATTGACCGTATATGGCTTTTCTTTCACTCTGCCGGTATGGGGCAAACGGATGACGGGAGCAGGGTTCTGTGGCAATGCTCCCGGACGGGAGCACTCCTTCGTCCGGGGTGATCCCGCACCAGTTGAGGGCCTCTATTATATATTGTTCGGCTCCCGGGACAAAACGCCGCATATCGGTGTCCTCTATCCGAAGCACAAATGTCCCGTTGTGTTTTTTAGCAAATAAATAATTGAAAAGTGCAGTGCGTACACCTCCCATATGAAGTGGCCCTGTAGGGCTTGGAGCAAAACGCACCCTTACTTTTTCTGTTTGCATATCAATCTTGTGTTTGATGTATGTAAGCGTTGTCTGTGCTCAGCCGTTGCTGTCCGTTTTTTTCTTCCATTTTATTAGGTGACGATTTGGCAATATCTACCTGACCGGTCATCCTGTAGCGGGCTTCTCTCCGCTTGAAGGCCGGTACTTGTTCCAATTCGGCAATATTCTGGTCGGCATCAAGTATCAAAACCGGTTTCTTTTGCGGGACAACAGGTTCGGGCATTGCTGCCGGCTGTACTGTAAAAATGCTGCGGTTATTGGTTATCCTGAATTCGTCGCTTCCCTGGTCCATATGACTGAATTCATGTTCAGGCACGTTTTCCATACCCTCATCTTCTGCCGGTTCTCCGTCCAGATAAATGGACACCTTGTTGTTTTTTTCCTTTCCGGGTTCGTCTCCGTAAACGGCGATTGGGGGCAGGGAATGGATGCTAAATCCCGTAGCGATTACCGTTACCTTGATTTCGTCTTGGATCGTGGGATCGCAGATGATCCCACGTTTAAAATTCGACACACCTCCCGTATAATCGGCAATATAGCCCATGATTTGTGAAAGTTCGGTCATGGACAATGCTTTTTCCTTTCCCGAGGTGATATTGATCAGCACATTGCGGGAACGAGACAGATCGGCATCGTTTAGCAGGGGAGAGGTGAAGGCCGTTTCGACGGCCTTGAGTGCTCTGTTCTCTCCCGAACCGGACCCGGTCCCCATCAATGCCATGCCGCTTTGTTTCATGACCATTTTCACATCGGCAAAATCGACGTTCATAAATCCCGGTTTTGTAATGATCTCCGATATTCCCTTGACTGCCGTTTTCAATATATCGTCAGTCCTTTGGAAAGCTTCAAAAATGGGAAGATCCCCATAGGCTTTATACAATTTCTCATTGTCTATGATCAGCATGGAATCTGTAAATTGCTGCATTTCCTGTATGCCGTCCAGGGCGCGTTTCAGAAAATCCTTGCCTTCGTCGCGGAAAGGCAGGGTCACGACGGCAACGGTCAGCAGTTCCATCTCACGTGCAATACGGGCTATAACGGGAGCAGCGCCCGTTCCCGTGCCTCCGCCCATCCCGGCCGTGATGAAAACCATTTCGGAATTGCCTTCAAACAGGGCCCTTATACGATCTTCACTTTCCAATGCCGCCTGTTTGGCTATTTCCGGATTGCATCCGGCCCCCCGACCGCGTGTCAGGATGCTGCCCAGTTGGAGCTTTTCCGGGACAGGACTCATTTCCAGGGCCTGGGCATCGGTGTTGCAGATAACAAAATCTACGTCTTCCAGACCTGAACGGTACATGTGACTAACGGCATTTCCACCGCCACCTCCGACCCCGATCACTTTTATGATGGAATTGTTGTTTTCCCAATTCAGGGGAATAAATTCTTCAATTTTTTCTTTCATAACATTCACGCTTCATTATCGGATTCCTTGAAAAAACGGTTCAGTCCGTCAAATAGCCCTCCCATTAAGGGGGCCCTTTCCTTTTGCTTTTTCCCTGATACGTTTGCTTTAGCGGTCTTTGCCGTTTTGCCGGGCGATCCCGGTTCCACATCGGCAAATATTTCAGTCAGGCTCTTTTTCTGTTCTGCGGCATAATTTTCCTGTGCTTCAAAACCGCAGATCAGCATACCGGCAGCACAGGAGTGGGTGACTTGGTTCACATCTTCGCAATCTTCGGTAATAATTCCGTGAGGACGTGCAATACGTGCATCGTGACCCGTCTTGTATTTGATAAATTGAGGTAAATTGGAAAGCAGGGACCCACCGCCGGTCAGCACAATTCCTGCCGGTAGTCTGTCCGCATAACCGCTCTGATAGACTTCGTACATGACTGCTTCCAGGATCTCATCCATCCTGGCTTCAATGATGCTTGCCAGGAACCTGAACGGGATCTCCCTGGGTTCCCGTCCGCCGATCCCCGATATGACGATAGCCTTGTTCTCCGGTGCCAAATCTGCATAACACGAGCCGTACTGGATCTTCATCTGTTCGGCCTGCCTGGTTGTTACCTCGCAACCCTGGCGGATATCCTCGGTAATGACATTTCCGCCGAAAGGGATCACGGCAGTATGGCGCACAATGTTATCGTGATAAACAAGGACATCTGTCGTGCCTCCGCCTATGTCGACCATTATCACACCCAGTTCCTTTTCGTCATCCTGCAACACTGCCTCTGCCGTGGCAAGGGGTTCCAGAATAAGTTTGGACAATTTAAGTCCGGCACTCTCAATGCTGCGTTTGGTATGTTCTGCAGATACGCTTTTTCCTATGAAAAGTTTGTAATTTGCTTCTATACAGCTTCCGTACATGCCGACGGGATTGGCAACACTTCTGTATTCATCTACATGGTATGACTGCGGAACCACATGGAGGACTTCCTCGCCCGGATCCACCCTGGAATTATACATATTATACCACATCCTGTCTATCTCATCCTGCACGATTTCTGTGTCCCGGTTGGAACGGTTGATGTTGCTGCTGGCAGATTTACAGCGGATGTACTGTCCTGCGATCCCTACGATGACTTCCTTGACGGGATGTCCTGTCCTGGACTCCAGTTCTTCCAGTAGGGGTCTGAGCGTATTGAGCACGTTTTGGTTATTGATCACTTCTCCCCTCATAATTCCTTGGGAAGGGGCATCACACGATGCTATAACCTTATAACCTTCCTTTGTTTTTGTTCCTGCAAGGCATACTACTTTTGTGGTACCCAGATCAATTACAGAAATAATTTTTTCCATAGGTTTTTAGTTTTATATATTTTTTTCTTTTTTTCTATATGTGCATACCAACTGGTCGCCAAAACTTGCATCTACCATGCTATACTTCTCCTTTCCTACTAAAGGCTCCAATACGCGGTAAAACTCCCTGAGTTTGTCCATTTTATAGGAAAACCTGCTGATGTTCCCGATCTTGAGCATGATGTCTTCTTCTTTGGGTAAGATCAGGATATCTTCTGTGTTTGCTACCAGAATACTTTCTACTTTGTTTTTCCAGAAAGAATGTGCTGTTATATAAGCTGTCATACGGCTCAAATCGGTAAGCCAGGTGTCGGAGGAATCCATTTCTCCCCTGTAGTGCGGGGGATAGTCAAATGGGATCTTTCCACGGACTATCAGTACAGGCATCCGGAAAGGATTGACTACAGGGAAGATAAACCTTTCGCCGGAAACGAAAAAGGATCCCAGTGAAGTTTCTATCCGGAAGAGGGGTGTGTGTTGACGGATTTCCAGTTTCAGGGTACCGTCAATAGTCCTGACGGCATTGCATTGACGAACCGAAGCGAAAGATTCAACCTCTTTTTCCAGCTGATACATATCGATCATCGAGAAATCCTTTCCCAGCAGTTTGATGGGACTGCGTTCCAGGAAAGAGGCCACTTCCTCGGCGCGTATCAGCGGATTGAGCAGACTGTCCCGAACAACGATGACCACATCCTGGCACCTGTCCTGATTCTTGTCACGTACCAGTATGGTGGCAAAATAGAAATATGCCCCAAGGATACCCGTCAGTGCCAGGTATGCCATAACAGACAATATTTTTCTTATTTTGCTCATAACTTCAATTCCTTCAGGCAATCAACAATGGGTTCCACAAGGCGGTCAATATTGCCGGCACCCAGTGTAAGCAGGACCCGTGGCCGTTCTTTTTTTACAAAATCAAGGATCTGCGATGCATTAAGTATATATTTTTCCTTTACGGTCAGCATGGCTTCGATCATCTCTGAACTTACTCCGGGTATGGGCAATTCCCTGGCCGGATAGACGGGCATCAATACCACCTGGTCCAGGAGATCCAGACTTTGTGCGAACATTCCGGCAAAATCCCTGGTCCTGGAATACAGGTGAGGCTGGAAGATCCCGGTGATCTTTTCCCCGGGGAACCATTCCCTGACAGAAAGAACGGCAGCCCTGATCTCGTTGGGATGATGGGCATAATCGTCAATATAACAGCATCCCTGTGTTTTGTAGCGTACGTCCATCCTTCTGGATACGCCACGGAATGATTCAAGTGCTTTTTTCAGGGACGGAAGAGATATTCCGTTCAGGTATGCCAGGGCCGAAGCGCCGACTGCATTTTCCACGTTGATACGTCCCGGTATACCCAGGCGGCACCCTTTCACCTTTTGTCCCATGAGCATCAGGTCAAAGGTGAACAGGCCACCTTCGCCTATAGTATGGTTCATGGCATAGAAATCACAAGGTTCCTGGTAATGGTATGTGTGGCGTTTAACATGGGAAGATACATGCAACGGGATATCAACTCCTTTTTTAATAACCAGGTTGCCGCCGGGAACGATCTGGGATGCGAACAGGGCGAAAGCCTCTTTAACGGCCTGATGTGTGCCGTAAATATCAAGATGGTCGGCGTCTGCCGAAGTGATAAGGGCAGAATGGGGATGAAGCTGCAGGAATGAACGATCATACTCATCTGCTTCGGCAACCAGGAAAGGACTGTCGCTCAGCAGCAGGTTGGAATGATAATTTTTTGATATACCTCCCAGAAAGGCAGTACAGCCGGGTCCCTCATGTTGCAGTATGTGCGCCAACAGCGTTGAGGTCGTTGTTTTTCCATGTGTGCCGGCTACGGCCAGTGTGGTATGGTTTTCAGAGATGCGTCCCAATGCTACGGAACGTTTGATTATGTCGTATCCTTTTTCCCTCAGCCAATTCAACTCCTTGTTGTCTGCCGGGATTGCAGGAGTATAGACCACAAGGGTGTCCTTCATGTTTTCAGTAATATGAGCTGGAATACTTGCCGGATCGTCCTGGTAATGGATGTTTATGCCTTCCGATTCAAGGTTCCGGGTAAGTTCGGACGGTGTCAGGTCATATCCTGCCACAAAGGCTCCGGCATTTTTATAATACCGTGCCAGCGCACTCATCCCTATGCCCCCTATTCCGAGGAAATAAACGTTTAAGATCATAATTCCAGTATAATTGATGCAATTTGGGCGGCTGCATCGGGCCGGCTTAGTTTCAATATATTTTCTGAAAGAGTCTCCAATTCCCTTGTATTAAAAACAAGTTCAAGTGCTTTGTTCATCAGGATCTCAGGTGCTTCCTTATCGGAAACCAGGTATCCGGCATTTTCCCTGACAAGTGCCATGGCATTGTGCGTCTGGTGATCTTCTGCCACATTCGGGGAGGGCACAAAGATGCAGGCTTTTTTTGCCGCACTCAGTTCGGAAATGCTTCCGGCTCCCGCCCTCGATATGATTAGATCGGCAGCGGCATAGGCCAGGTCCATCCGCCGGATGAATTCATGTGGGTAAACAGGGATCCCCGGATATTTATCAACAGCTTCCCTGGCTTGGACAATGCCGTTTTTTCCGCATTGCCACAATATCTGGACCTGATCGGTCTTGAATCTGGGCAGGAAATCATGCATACAACGGTTGAGCGTCCCTGCTCCCAGGCTGCCACCGGTCACAAGAATGGTTTTTTTGTGCGGATCAAGTCCAAAATGGGTCATTGCCTCCTGTCTTAGCGGTTTGCCGGCCGGACTGATATCGTTTCGGATGGGATTTCCTGTCAGAACAATCTTTGAAGCAGGAAAGAACTTTTCCATACCCGTATAAGCCACACAGATGCATGATGCCCCTGAAGCCAGTATCTTATTCGTTTTTCCGGCATAACTGTTTTGTTCCTGAAGTATGTAAGGGATGCCTTTTTTTCTGGCAACCCACAGGAGCGGACCGCTGGCATATCCGCCGACACCGACAGCAACAGTAGGACGGAACCCCCTAATGATCTTGCGGGCTTCTCTAATGCTTCTTAGAAGTTGCAGGGGCAACATCAGGTTGGCTTTGATTCCTTTCCATGACATATCCCTTTGTAATCCTGCAATGGGAAGACCAACGATCTCGTATCCGGCTTCGGGGACTTTTTCCATTTCCATACGTCCCAGGGCGCCCACGAACAGTATTCCGGCACCGGGATCCTGGATCCTGATGGCATTGGCTATGGAAATGGCAGGAAAGATATGACCGCCTGTTCCCCCTCCACTGATAATTATTCTATGTTCGTTGTGGCATTTCATCTTCTGTTAGTTTTTTCTTTTCCTCTTCTGTGAGTTCCAACGTAAAGAGCCTGTCATCTTGTAAAGCCCTGCTTACAGATAACATCATCCCGAATGCTATGCTTACCGCCAGCACGGAAGAGCCTCCCGAGCTGATCATCGGCAGTGTCTGACCGGTTACCGGTAGCAGGCCCACATTTACCATTATATGGATCATGGCCTGGGTGATGATCAGTATCCCCAGTCCGCATACAAGCATGGCGGAGAAAATCTTCTTACAGTCCCGGGCTATAATTATTACACTGTATAGGAGCCAGAAATACAATCCTATCACAAATATGCCCCCTATAAGCCCGGTTTCCTCCACTATGATCGAATAGATATAATCACTATTTGACAAGGGAAGTACATGCCGTAAAGTTCCGTTCCCCGGTATTTTGCCGCCAATACCTCCGGTAGCGATAGCCACTTTGGAGTACATGACCTGGTCGTTTTCTTTTTCCTGCCGGGTTTCTCCAAAACCAAGAAAATTACCGATACGTTTTTCAACAGTTCTCAACCGTGAAGAAGAAACGATAGTACTGGCATCCGTCTTTTTGAACGTGCGGTTTAATAACACACCTCCGTAAACTAGTCCTGCAAGCAGAATGACAATGCCTGCCGCTTTGGCTATATGTTTAAAACGAACCTTTGATATGATCAACATGATCAGGACCGTAAGGGAAAGCAGTGCACCGGTCGAAAATCCCTCCCAAATAATGGGCACGATAAAAGCCAGGACCGGAAGAAAAAGACGCAGGAGGAAATCCTTAAAAGTGGAAAGCTTATCGTCTTCAAGCACTTTGGCCACAAAAAGAATCAGGGCGATCTTTGCGAACTCGGATGTTTGAAAACTAAATCCGTTTATGGACAGCCAGCGGGTGCCTTCGTTCCGGCTGACTCCCATAAAGAGCGTCAGCAATAACAGAATAAGGGCCAAAACATAACCGAAATAAGCCAGTTTTCTGTAAGCTCCAAGCGGAAAGATATGGCACAGATATATGACTCCGAATCCCAGGAGTATATGCCGCATTTGCTTTAGCATGATAGAGAAAGTGGTCGTATTCTCCATTACTGCCATGCGGCTGGACGATGAATAGACAAACACGAGTGAGAGCAAGGAAAAAATGATGATCAATGCCCACAGGGACGTATCCCCCTTCAAACGTATTTTCTTCTTCACGTTCATAATCTATTACAGTTTTCTGACAGCTTCCCTGAATTGGTCCCCCCGGTCCTCGTAATTCCGGAAAAGATCAAAACTGGCACATGCAGGTGAGAGAAGTACCGTGTCCCCGGGTTGTGCCATTTCATAGGCATGGGTGACGGCTCCTTTCATGGATGTTGTGTCTATTAAACAAGGTACTTTATCTTTAAAGGACTTATGTAGTTTTTCATTGTCAATACCCAGACAGATCAGGGCTTTCACCTTATCCCTGACAAGATCGTACAAAGGCTCATAGTCGTTTCCCTTATCCTGTCCTCCCGCTATCCAAATAATGGGGGTCTGTATGCTTTCCAGCGCATACCAGACTGAATTGATATTGGTGGCTTTGGAGTCATTGATATATAATGTCCCCCTTACTTTTGCCACTTGTTCCATCCTGTGGGGAATGCTTTTAAATGAAGTCAGGCTTTCCCTTATCACCGGATTGCTGATATTCATAATTTTGGCTGACAAGGCAGCAGCCATTGAATTGTATACGTTGTGCTTTCCCTGGAGTGCCAGTTCGTTGAGGAACATTTGGAATTCTTCCTCTCCGTACTTTACTTTCATCAAGTTTCCCTCGGTATAGGCCCCCTGTGGTACGGCAATTTTTTGCGAAATCGGTAACGATTTAGCTTTTAGTACAATACGACTCAAATGATCCATAGAGATCTCATCATCCCGGCAGAAAATGAAACAGTCGTCTTCAGCCATGTTCTGTGTGATCCTGAATTTTGCCCTTACATATTCCTGCAGGTCATGGTGGTACCTGTCCAGATGGTCTGGGGTTATGTTCAGCAATATGGCGATATCGGCCTTGAAGTCATACATGCCCTCAAGTTGGAAACTGCTTAGTTCAAGAACATATATATCATAATTCTGTGTAGCTACCTGGTAAGCGAAACTCTGTCCGACATTTCCGGCAAGTCCTACGTTCAAACCGGCATTTTTCAACAAGTAATATATCAGGGAGGAAGTGGTTGTCTTGCCGTTGCTGCCGGTAATACATATTTTTCGGGCATCGGTATACCGGCCGGCAAACTCTATTTCTGAAATGACAGGAATCCCCGCTTTGTTCAGATCTTCCACCACGGTCACCGTGTCGGGAATTCCCGGACTCTTTACCACTTCTTCAGCCGTCATGATCAGGGGAAGTGAGTGTATCCCTTCTTCAAATTCCACCCCGTGCTCATTGAGCAAAGCTTTGGCCTGCGGCTGTATGATCCCGCAATCGGACAGAAATACTTCATATCCTTGTTTTTTTGCCAGCACGGCTGCTCCCACGCCACTTTCCCCGCCTCCCAGAACTACCAGTCTGTTCTTCATGTACAAATATATAATTATCTAATCTTCAATGTAATAACAGTTAAAACGGCCAGCAGTATACTGATAATCCAAAACCTGACAACTACTTTTGGTTCCGCAATGGGTTCTTTCGGATTACGGAGTAAAATGCGTCCGTTCACGTCTTTTCTGTTGTATATGTAGTGGTCGTGCAGGGGAGCCCTTACAAAAACACGTTCTCCCTGGACGGTGTCACCTTGTTTATATTTCCCTTCTGCTATCATTTTTTTAGTGGCACGAATACGTGTATGCCTGTACCACAGGCGTTGAATAATAACGGAAATGCTTTCGGCCAGAAAAACGCCGCAGAGAATAATCAACAGGAGTTCAACCCTTATCATCAGAGCAAATACAGCCACGATTCCTCCCAGGGTAAGGCTTCCCACATCGCCCATGAATATTTGTGCCGGATAGGCATTGTACCAAAGGAACCCGATCAGGGCTCCGATCATACCGGCCATAAAAATCACCATTTCCCCGGAATTTGGTATGTACATGATATTTAAATATCTGGCATATATTATGTTCCCGGATAAATAGGCAAGGATCCCCAGGGTGATTCCCGCTATGGCCACCGTTCCTGTGGCCAGTCCGTCCCTCCCGTCTGTAAGGTTGGTTCCATTGGAAACGGCAGTTACAATAAAAATAGCTACCAGGATATATACGAGCCATCCTGCTTTCTGACCTGCTTCGCCTTTCAACGGGGTAAGCCAGGCATAATCAAAAAGGTTGTCTTTCAGGAACGGGATTGTTGTTTTTGTGCTCTTGACATGACGGATGTAGCCGAGGTCTTCGATTTGTTCTGTCTGTTCGGTACCCGGAGGCACTTGCGTCATTTCTACTATGACGGCTTTATCGCTCATGTACAGGGCAAGCCCCACAATGAGTCCCAGACCTACCTGGCCGTATACTTTCAGTTTTCCTTTCATGCCGTCTTTGTCCTTGCGCTGCAGCTTTCCAAGGAAGCGAACGAACCTGGTTTCCGTCATGCCGGCCTTTTGACGCAGTTTAAGCATATCGTCAAGAAAACCGATGATCGAAAGCCATAGGGTAGCGACGATCAATAGCTGAACATACAGATTTGTCAGATCACATAACAGAAGTGCTGACACAAGCAACGACATGATGATCATCAGACCGCCCATGGTCGGGGTTCCGGATTTTCCGTTTTCTCCTGTTTTTTCTCCCAGATCAGTGATCTGCTTCCTTTTCAGGCATGCAATGATGTATTTTCCGGCCGTCAACGAGATCAGCAATGCAAAAATCACTGACATGATAGAGCGGACCGAAATATAGCGGAATAACCCTACTCCCGGGAAGTCAAAATTCTGTTTTAGGTATTCAAATAAATGGTATAGCATATCATCCCGTCTTTAATAGTTCTGTCAGGATCTCTTTATCAGAGAAATGTTTTTTTACTCCTTTCGTATCCTGGTAAGTTTCATGACCTTTTCCTGCCACCAGGATAATGGCACCCGGTCTGGCCGTTCTGACTGCCGTCCTGATGGCCTGGCACCTGTCTGTAATGCGCAGGTGGCGATGTTGTTGTTCCGTTGACAGTCCGGCCATCATATCGTCCAGAATGGCCTCGGGATCTTCAAATCTTGGATTGTCCGAAGTAAAAATGCACAGATCGGCATATTGGTCTGCTGTCTGAGCCATTATGGGGCGTTTTGTTTTGTCCCTGTTACCCCCACACCCGACCACACAGATCAATTCCTGCTCCGGTTTTAACAATTCTTTGAGGGTAAGCAGGGCATTTTTCAGGGCATCGGGGGTATGGGAATAATCTACTACGGCCGTCAGGTCGTTTCTGCCCCTTACATATTCCATCCGGCCGCTTACCGTTTCCAATGAACTGAGTATCCTGAGTGTTTCTTCGGCAGGCTCATTCAAAAGTCTGGCACAAGCATAAACTGCCAACAGGTTATAAGCGTTATGCATACCTATAAACGAACTCCAGACCTCTTTTCCGTCAATCCCCAGTTGCATTCCGTCCACACTGTGTTCCAGGATACGGGCGTTGAAATCTGCCATTTTTCTGCATGCATAAGTATATTTTCGGGCACTGCAATTCTGTATCATGATCTGCCCGTTCTTGTCATCATCATTGATAAGGGCAAAAGACCGGGATGGCAGCGTGTCAAAGAAGTGCTTTTTGGCGTCCCTGTAAGCGGCAAATGTCTGATGGAAATCCAGATGATCATGTGTCAGGTTCGTGAAGATGCCTCCGGCAAAATGCAAACCTGTAATCCGGTTCTGAACTACGGAATGTGAGCTGACTTCCATAAAACAATGGGTACATCCCTGTCGGGACATTTTGTCCAGCAGGTTGTTGAGGGTTATGGCATCGGGAGTGGTGTGCGTTGCAGGTACTTCCTCCTGGTCTATGTAGTAAGCTATGGTAGAGATCAATCCGCATTTGTATCCCAGCTGGCGGAACATCCGGTAGAGCAGGGTGGCAGTAGTCGTTTTGCCATTTGTTCCCGTTATGCCCACCAAGATCATTCTGGCAGAGGGATGGTTGTACCACATATCGGCCAAAAGTCCAAGGGCATAATGGGTGTCAGGTACCTGAACGAATGTGGTTTTTTGGGAAAACTCCCCAATGACCCGCATATCTTCCAGGCATCCCTCCTGGAATAAGATCGCCGAGGCGCCTTTTTGTGCCGCCTCCCTGATGAACAGATGTCCGTCGGTTTGAGTACCCGGCAGTGCGGCGAACATACAGCCTTGTGACACCTGGCGGGAGTCCTGGCATAAAAAGGACACATCACGGTCGGATGATCCGGAGATCACACAATTTTCGAGTACTTGCAGGAGCTTTTTCAGTTGCATTGTGTCATCGGGTTATGAAGCTTTCCGGGGGGCTTCCAGGGGAGCGTTCCAGAAAGGATTGGTTATATATATATGGTCTGCGATTTTCTTGAAAACAGGAGCTGCCCAGGAAGCTCCGTAGAAATTCCCACGGGTGGGGCTGGAGTATAAAATGACGATCATACTGTATTTGGGATCCTCGGAAGGGAAGAAACCTACAAAAGATGCCTGGTGTTTGCGATACCCGTTATGTACAAAACCGCCGTCATAGGCTATCTGTGCCGTTCCCGTTTTGCCCGATATGCTATAACGCTTGTCGTTTATACGGCTGGCCGTTCCCTGTTCCACTACTCCCCTCAATGCCGCATGTACGGCTTTTAGTGTGGAAGAGGTACATAAAGTGCCGCTCAGGGGAGTGTGTTCGAATTGTTCCACAACACGGCCGTGCTGCATGAAGGATTCGATGAAATACGGGGTGACCATCCTGCCGTTGTTGGCTATGGCATTGTAAAATGTAAGTACGTGCAACGGAGTAAGCTTCATTTCATATCCCATGGCGATCATAGGCAGTGACAGGCGTGACCAGCCGGCTTCTCCCGGAAAAGGGATTTGGGCACGTCCTTCTCCTATGAGTTCAATATTGAGCCTTTCATTAAGCTTCATATTGTACAGCCGGTTAATGAACTGTTTCTCCCGGTTGCCGTATTTGTCTACTGCCAGCCGGGCAAAAGCCACGTTCGATGATTTTTCAAAAGCCTGCTGAACAGATATCGTTCCTAATGAGCCGCTTGCTTCCGTAAACGTTTTTCCATAGTAACGCCAACCGTTCTTCCCGGTCTCTATGCTATCTGACAGCCTGACGTATCCGTCTTCGAGCAGGGCAATCAAGGTGGCCAGTTTGAAGGTTGATCCGGGATTTGTCGATTCGCTTATGGCATAGTTGAACGTTTCGTCATACGATCCGTTCTGCATTTTTTTCATATTCACGATCGCTCTGATGGCCCCTGAGCTGACTTCCATTACCACAGCAGTAGCGCCTTCGAATGTGGAATCTATAGAAAGTTGTTCCCTAAGTGCATTTTCTGCTGCTCCCTGAATGCTGATATCGATAGTGGTCACGATATCAATACCATCTTTTGGGGCCATTTCGGGGCGACTTGATATAGGTACCCATTTATCATCTCCGGAACGTCTTCGGACACGTTGTTTTCCCGGATGTCCTTTCAGATAGGCATTGTAAGCGTACTCAATGCCTACACCGCTCTGTTCATCTTGGCTGATATATCCTATAGTCCTGTATGCCAGGCGCTTATATGGATATATTCGTTTTTCCCTTTGCGTGGCGATCAGACCGCCCCGGTACTGTCCCTGGTCGAAAATGGGAAACTTCTTAATTTCCTCCAGCTCATCATGTGATACGACCCGGTTCCCCAGTAGCAGGTTGCGGTATCCGGGCCTTTTCTCTATCCTTGCTTGCACAATCTCTTTTTCATAAGCAGCAGCGGAGCGATCACCAAAAAAACGTGACAGAGCCTGTGAAAGACTCCCCAGGTCACGGTTCAGCATATCATCGCTGGGCACGGAACAATCCATCCTGATCTCGTAAAAAGGGACCGTATTGGCAAGTACCCGTCCGTCATATCCGAGGATACTTCCCCGGTGAGCTGGTATATCGATGGTCCTGTATACAATGGCATCCAACTGGTCCTTGTAGTCCGAGAAGAACTGCAGGCGCACGATCTGGCCGATGGCCAGCAATGCCGTCAGAAGGTAGCATATGTATACGATCATCATTTTATTTGACGGGTTCATGGTTCACTTTTTATCCAGGCGGGCGGGTTGACCGGGGCTTTAAGGTCAGAGCCCTTTGCCCTGAGTTGTTTTTCAATTTCCTGTTGTTGGCTAAGCTGCATCAGGGCAGCTGCTTTTCTTGTGTATTCAGCATGAAGCAACTGAAGTTCCTTTTCGAGCCTGTAATTGGCGAGCAAAGTCTTTTCAACCGCATTGTTTATGCTGATGTAGAGGATCAGTATCAAAAAAATATACAAGATGAAATTCAGGTGTTTGGAAAACACCCCTTTGAGCAACGTCCTTCCCCCGAAAAGGGTAGATATGATCTGTTCGCTTTTACGCATGGACCTTATCCTCCGTTTTTTCGGCAGCACGAAGCTTGGCACTCCTTGCTCTGGTGTTTTTCTTTATTTCCTCCTGTTCAGGGATCAGGGGTTTTTTGTTTACCACTCTGAGAAGACCGTTCCCGGCAGCATCCCGTATAAAGTGTTTTACCGTCCTGTCTTCGAGGGAATGGTAGGTTATGACAACCAGCCTTCCTCCCGGTTTGAGCAGAGCAAGACTTTGGTTCAACAGTCCTTCCAGGGCACGTATTTCGTCATTGACCTCCATGCGCAGTGCCTGATAGATCCTGGCCAGGAATTTATGTTCTGCCAGGCGGGGGGGAATTTGACCTTCCAGTGCCCGGTGTAGGTCTTTTGTCGTATTGATAGGGTTTCGGGCACGGGCTTTCACAATGGCTGCTGCAAGAGCTCCTGCGTTTTTGACTTCAGCATACTTAAACAAAATGTCTGTCAGGTCTTCTTTGGAATATTCGTTTACCACCTGAGCGGCCGTTTTTTCCGAAGCCCTGTTCATCCTCATATCCAGGGGAGCGTCAAAACGGAAAGAAAATCCGCGCTGTCCCGTATCGAACTGATGCCAGGAAACTCCCAAATCGGCCAGGATGCCGTCTGCTTCTGTAATGCCGTTGTATTTGCACACATTGTGGATGAACCTGAAGTTTGAATGGATCCAGGTAATTCTGTCGTCGTCCGGCAGATTGTCCCGGGAATCGGGATCCTGGTCAAAAGCCAGCAGACGTCCCTCCGGTCCCAGTTGCTCCAGTATGGCCCTGGAATGTCCTCCGCCTCCGAAGGTGGCATCCAGGTAAGTGCCTTCGGGTTTTATCGCCAGAAATTCGATGCTTTCTGTCAAAAGGACCGGTATATGATAGAAAACCATGGGAGTCAATATTAGGACAGGAGCTTTTCTGCAAGCGATACATAGTCATCTTCACTGATCAGGTTCACATGATAGGATTCTTTTGGCCACAGCTCGATCTTAAAATCCGCTCCGGCAAAGATCACTTCTTTGTTTACACCTATCATATTGAGCAAATGTCTGGGAATTAATATCCTTCCGGTTTTCTCATCGGGTTCGACAATGGCCCTGTTGCTCATGTAAGCACGCCACAGGATGGCATGTTCCCGGTTGAAAGAGGGGTTCAGCCTGGCCTTTACCGCTTCGGACTGTTTTTCCCATTCATCATAGGAATACATTTCAAGACATGGACTGAAAAGATCTTTCTTCACAACAAAGCGAAGCGGAACGTTGGGGTCGGCCAGTGCCTTCAGGGCGGAAGGAAACACCAGACGGCCTTTATCGTCGAGCTTTGCACTGTATTCACCAATAAATTTCGCCACGTCGGTACGGTTTTTTTATTATGTGCAAAAGTATAAAAATTTTTCCACTATTTTCCATTTTATTACAAATTTTTCCACTTTGTGTCAATTTTTTTTAGTTTTGTACAAACGGAACGGGAAGATCATGAAAAAACATGTCTTTATTCTACTGATATTCAGCACAATAATTTTGGCATGCACGAACCGGCAAAAAGAACGGGAAAAACCTTCTGAAACTTCTGTGGAAATAGTCCGGGATGAAAGAATTGACGCATTCTGCTGTTTGTTCGGATTGCCTTCTATAGATTATGAATTTGAGAACGACGTAGTAAAGAGGAATGAGCACTTTGCCGCCATCCTTCAACGCAGGGGTGTGGATTATCAATTGATTTACAATGTGTCACAGAAAGCGCGCAATGTTTTTGATTTAAGGAAACTCAAGGCGGGCAATACCTATACCCTCTTGTTTACTCCCGGGGCAGAACTTCCGGACTATATGATCTATGAAGAAAATTACAGGACCCATATTTGTTTCTCCCTTACCGATAGTATTTGGGTCACGAGGTCTGAATTTCCCTTGCAGGAGGAAGAAAAATTTGTAGATATCACTATAACCAGTTCGCTTTGGCAGGATCTGAAAGAAGCAGGATACAATCCGTTGGTGGCTAACGGATTGTCAGAAATATTTGCCTGGACGGTAGATTTTTTCGGATTGCAAAAAGGAGACAGTTTCAAAGCCTGTTACACAGCCTATATGCTCAACGGTAAAGAAATCGAGGTAGGACCCGTACAGGCGGCTTCCTTTTCCCGTGCCGGCAGGAGCCAGATGGCCTACCGTTTTGTTCAGGACAGTATCCCCGGATATTGGGATCAGGACGGGGTCAATTTGCAAAGGGCATTTTTGAAAGCTCCTTTGAAATTTTCCAGGATCAGTTCAGGATTCAGTTATGCCCGAAGACATCCGGTTACGCGTATTGTCCGTCCCCATACAGGGATCGATTATGCCGCCCCGGCAGGGACACCCGTTATGAGCATAGGAGAAGGAGTAGTCGTGCAAAAGACTTATACGCGGGCAGGAGGAAATCAGGTAAAGGTCAAACACAACAGTGTGTATACGACTGCTTATCTTCATCTGTCAAGATTTGCCAAAGGATTGACGGTCGGGAAGCGGGTATCCCAGGGGGAGGTCATAGGTTATGTGGGAAGTACGGGACTTTCCACAGGGCCTCATCTTGATTTCCGGGTATGGAAGAACAACAAACCCATCAATCCCCTGACTATGGAGTCACCGCCTGCTGATCCGGTACACGGATCTAATATGAAACAATTTCTATCACACATTGCTCCGTTCCGCAGACATCTGCAGCCTGAGTTATACAAAGAAATAGCCCTGGAGATTATCGATCTGGCGGGAATACGTTTTAATTGATCTCTTTTTCCCTGAAGAGCGCATCTTCAGCATAGTCCGGATCCGGAATTTCCATATTTTCCGGGGATTTTTCCTCCTGTATTGTCTTTCTTTTTCTATTATCTGTTACGTTTACAGGCAGGATCTTTCGCAATTCAAAGTTTTGTCCCAGGTATTTTCGCCTTACCTCCGGATTGGATGCCAATTCTTCTGCCGTCCCGCTTTCCAGGATACTTCCCTCATAGAGCAAATAAGCCCTGTCTGTTATAGCCAGCGTTTCGTGTACGTTGTGATCTGTGATAATGACACCTATGTCTTTTGTCTTCAACTGAGCGACGATCAGTTGAATATCCTCAACGGCAATGGGATCTACTCCGGCAAATGGTTCGTCAAGCAATATGAATTTCGGGTCCAGCGCCAATGCCCGTGCGATCTCGCAACGCCGCCTTTCTCCTCCCGAGAGTTGGATACCGTAGTTTTTTCTGACTGTCTGCAACCCAAATTCTGCGATCAGGTGTTCCATCCTTTCTTTCCTTTCGGTTTTGGAGAAATGGGACAGTTCCATTACGGACAGTATATTGTCCTCCACGCTAAGCTTTCTGAAAACAGAGGCTTCTTGTGCCAGATACCCTATGCCTTTCTTAGCACGTTGGTACATGGGATATGTCGTGATCTCCTCGTCGTCCAGAAAGATCTTGCCCGCGTTTGGCTTGATCAGTCCGGTGATCATGTAGAAACTGGTTGTCTTACCGGCTCCGTTAGGTCCCAGGAGTCCGACGATCTCTCCCTGATCTACATGTATCGAAACGTTCTTGACAACAGTACGCAAACCGTATCTTTTGACCAGATTTTGACAATGTAAGCGCATACTATCTGATGATTAACTGATATCAAGGCTAAGATCATCCCTCAGTGCAGCCACTTCGGGATGCTTTTCTGCCATAAATTTTGCTTTTTCCTCGGGCATATAACATGTATTTCCCGGTGAAGAATTCTCGACTATTTCCTTTACCGTAAGGGCCATGCAGACTTTATTGTTTCGCAGGGCCTGGCGTAGGTATTTATTTATAGTTCCGCCGTAATGTTCCTCTATCCATGTTTTCTGCAGTTCGTTGATCACACAGAATTCCACTTTGCATCCTTCCAATATCCTGGGCGGATAACGCTTTAGAGTAGATGAGAGGTTGGGTTTGTTTTTGAAAAGATCATAAAGGCCGGGAAGAACCTTTTCCAAGTCTTCCATTTCCAGGTCCCGGCTGGAAGCATCTTCGGACAGGGATACCTGCTCCATATCCTTTTCCTTTGCTTTCCTGTTTTTTTGCATCAGGTCTCTGATAGATACCGTCGTAGCTGTCTGTTCCGTTTCATTTTTTGGTGCAGGCAAGGTGACATTTTCCTGTGTCAACGGGCGGACAACTTCCTTGTCGGCGGGGCGGGCAGGTATTTCTGTATCTTCTTTACGTTCTTCCTTAACACCGCTCAGATTTTCAACCTGGCTGAGCCTAATTAGTGCCATTTCAACATGAAGTCTGGGGAGGTTGCTCTGTTTATAGCCAGCTTCGGCCTGTGTACAAATGCTCAAGGCTTTAAACAGGAACGGGAGGGAACACGCCTGTGACTGCTCACTGTACTTGCGGGCGGTCTCTTCACCATATTCCAGCAAAGGCAGGCTTTTAGGTTGTTTGCAAACGAGCAGGTCGCGAAAATGAGAGCTAAGTCCGCCGATAAAGTGCAATGCATTGAAACCTCTGGTAAGAATTTCGTCAAAAAGCACCAGCATGTTCTCATAACGACCTTCCAGGGCCATGGCAGTAAGCCTGAAATAGTATTCCCTGTCCAGCACATTGAGGTTGGATATTACCTGTTGGTAGGTAACCTCTTTACCGCTGACGGCAATACATTGATCCAGCAGGGTGAGTGCATCCCTCATGGCACCGTCTGCCTTCTGTGCTATCACCTGCAATGATTCCTGTCCTATAGTAACTTCTTCCTTCTGTGCGACTTGTGCCAGGTACCGGGTCATGGCCCTGATTGATATCCTGTTGAAATCAAATACCTGACATCTGGACAGAATCGTGGGAAGTACTTTATGCTTTTCTGTCGTTGCGAGTATGAAAAGAGCATAGGAAGGGGGTTCTTCCAGGGTTTTAAGAAAAGCGTTGAAAGCCGACTGCGACAACATATGGACCTCATCTATGATGTAGACACTGTACTTTCCGACCTGGGGAGGGATCCTTACCTTGTCTATCAGCTCCCGGATATCATCTACCGAATTGTTCGAAGCGGCATCCAATTCGTGGATGGAATAAGAACGTCCTTCTGCAAAAGAGACACATGATTCACATGTTCCGCAGGCTTCCATGGTATCGGTCGGATGAAGGCAATTGATGATCCTGGCAAATATCCGGGCACAGGTAGTTTTGCCGACTCCCCGGGGACCGCAGAACAGATAGGCGTGTGCAAGTTGTTTCCTCTTAATGGCATTCTTGAGGGTTGTAACGATATTGTCCTGATCGACAACGTCGCTAAATTGCTGAGGACGGTATTTCCGGGCAGAAACTACAAATTGTTCCATAGAACGCAAAGATAAGAAATAATCCCTATTTTTGCGGACTCTCCAGACAATGGAAAAAACCATGAGACCTGTCTATCTGACTACGTTATCCTCCGGAATGAAATGTGCCGTTTCCACCATTTCTTCTCCTGTGAGTTACTGTGCATTAAGCACCCTTGCCGGGACCAGATTCGAACCGGATGGATATGCGGGATTGGCCCATTTTTGCGAACATATGCTTTTTAAGGGGACCGTCAAACGCCGGTCTTACCACATTAATAACCGTCTCGAGCGATTGGGAGGAGAAATAAATGCTTTTACAACCAAAGAGGAGCTGGTACTTCATGCAACGGTATTGCATGAAGATCTGGGCAAGGCACTTGAGCTGATGTCGGATTTGATCTTCCACTCTGTTTTTCCGCAGTCTGAGGTGGTAAAGGAACGGGAAGTGATCTTGGATGAGATACGGTCCTACAAGGATTCGCCTATAGATCTGATCTATGACCGTTTTGAGGAAAGATTGTTCTCGGGAACGCCCGTGGCTACTTCCATACTAGGAGTTCCGGAAGAATTGAGGAAGATTACTTCTCTTCAAATGAAACAGTATATTAGTGAACGTTTTGTTCCTGATAATATGGCTCTTAGCATTGTGGGCAACATATCTCCGAAGAGAGCTGTAAAACTGGCGGAAAAATATTACGGGAAAAATTCCTTTTCAGGCATCACATCGGGATCGAAACCTTTGACAAAGGAGTATCCCCTGGTCCAGCCTGTCTGCAGGTTTGACGAAACTGAAAAAAGGGGCACTTACCAGACACATTGTCTGACAGGTTCTACTGCATACGGACTTCACGATAAGAACCGCGTACCGCTTGTCTTGTTGATGAACATCATAGGAGGTCCGGCATCCAATGCGCGATTGAATATGATACTGAGGGAAAAATACGGTCTTGTCTACACAGTGGAAGCTTCTTATTATCCGTATATTGATATGGGCTTTGCCGGGATCTATTTCGGGACTGATGGACCTAATCTACTCCGTTGCAGGGAGTTGACCGATAAGGTCATAAAGGAATATGCAACTACAACAATGACTACGTTGCAGCTGGACAGGGCTAAAAAGCAACTCATCGGGCAGATGTCCGTTACGGAAGACAACCACGAAGTACAATGTCTTTCCATGGGCAAAAGCATCCTGTCTTTCGGGAAAGTCATATCTCACCGGGAAATGTTGACTATGATCGCCGAAGTGACTCCCATGCAGATCTTGCATGTTGCCAATGAGATCTGGGACCATTCCAGGCGGTGTACCCTTATTTATTCATAGGCATTAGGGGTAGGAACGGGTTGTCTATTTGTTGGAAGGATGAACTTTCAGACTGTAATTCCAACGGTTGAAATACAGGTTACCGCCACGCCATTCGACTTCACCTCTTTGGAAGTCAACGGTCTCGGACCTGGGATAGATCTTGGCCGGGAAAAATGATCCGCCAATGCCGGTATTTACCGCCATACGATAGGAATCCATCCCCCTGGAATAAAAAAGACGTTCCGTTCCCGGCTGAAGTCCGAATGACTGGTCTATGGGGATCCACCCGATGCCTTCAAGATAAGCTTCTGCCCAATCATGCAAATTGATCTCTCCGGGGTGCAGCATCCACCCACTTTCCCATCTGGCGGGAATGCCCAGGCTCCGACACATGGATATGAACAACAGGCTGACCTGTCCGCAGTCACCGTGATTGTTTTCAAGCACATACAGAGGAATGCTTTCTATGGTTGAATATTCACGTGCCCCGGCCCAGGGATATGTCTGGCTTATGTAAGTAAAGATTTTTTGAAGTTGCAGGAACGGATTTTCTTCCTGGCCCACAATTTTTTTGGCAAGTTCTGCGACCGGTCCCCCGGTAAGAATGTGGGGCGGTACTTCCTTTATGTACTCCTTGTATACCGGACTGTCTGTATTATAGGGAAGAATATCTTTCAACGGATCAAAATGATGGTATTGTGCCTGTGCAGTATAAGTGAATGTATATTCAAACACGGCATCCTGGTCTGTTACGGCCGTCTTTTCCATGTATATGGATTTATGCACGTAGTTATCGGGCGATATGATATAATCCGGTTCTGAAGCGGAAAGCAGCCGGAATCCGCTTTGACGGGGCACATCGGTCCGCGGCAACGGCATCCAGGCACGGATCGTTTCACCTTCAGGAATGGTGTTGGCGGGAACGGTCAGCGTATACGTAATAGTATAAGTAACGGGTTCGACCCTTAGGGTTCCTTTTTTCCTGGTGAGCCGTACAATTTCAGGAAGGTGCTTTTGTAGGAGGGGGGCTTTGACATTTTTTGCCGGGCCGTTTACTTCCTCAAATTTTGCCTTGCATGTACTGTCTATCCTGAACAGATTCCGGAAAGCTCTTGAAAAATACCGTTTTTCATTGTCGATAACCATGCATTCCAAGGCTCCCGAAGCCTCCCATGCACTCATTTGTTCCGCTGTTACATCAGGAAAATATTGTCTTATGTAATCCAATGCTTCCGTTTCACTCTTATTGAAATCCAAAGAGATCCTTTGCATGCGTTCTATCTCCCAGTCCCACCGGAGCTTTTCTTCGCAGGGCAGGGATGTTACGGCAGTATATTGTCTGATCATCTTTTCTGCCGCCTGGAATTGTCCCCCGGTCATAAGGGCGGTTATACGGTCAGGGGTAGGCTTAGTTCCTTTACCGTTACAGGCAGCAAGCAGGAGCAAAGCCAGAAAAACTTGCAGGTATCTGTTCATTACTTGTATTATTTTACCCGTTCCGAATACTCACGGGTTCGTGTGTCCACCTTTATCCGTTCTCCTTGATTGATGAACAGGGGAACCATGATCTCTGCCCCTGTTTCAAGGGTTGCTGCTTTCAGGGCATTGGTCGATGCAGTATCCCCTTTGACGGCCGGTTCCGTATAAGTGATCTCCATTTCGACAAAAGGAGGCAATTCACAGGTCAGAACCCTTTGTTCATCTGCCAGGAACATCATTTCGACATGTTGTCCTTCTTTCATCAGGTCCGGATTTTCCACCAGTTCCGTTTGCAGGAATATTTGTTCAAATGTTTCTGTATGCATGAAGTGGTAACCCAGATCATCTTTGTAAAGGAACTGGTAAGGACGTCTTTCAACGCGTATAATCTCTATCCTTTCACCGGCACTGAACGTATTTTCCAGCACCCTTCCGTTTTCCAGGTTGCGCAGTTTGGTCTTTACAAATGCGGCTCCCTTGCCGGGCTTTACATGTTGAAACCATATGATGGAACAGGGTTTTCCATTGAAAGAAATATACAATCCGTTTTTAAAATCTGCCGTTGTTGCCATAAAAAAAAAGTATGAATAGTGTTGCTGTGGTGCAAATTTAGGTGATTTTTTTATATTTCTTTCCTATGACAGCAGAATAGCAGCTCTCCTGAACAATGCCTACGGTTCAGCGGAAGGGTGTGGATGCCATTGTCAGACCGGCCCTGAGTTAATCTACAAGGGCCTCAAAATCTGCATCCAGACGTCTTTTCTCAATGAAATCATATTGGGCTATGGACCGCAGTTCAAAATAATACCGCCAGTAATCATACAGTGCCTGAACGTAACCTACCCGTGCCTCATCCCTGTCCAATTGGGCATTGTTCATATCCGTCACGGTGATCTTATCTATCAGATAGCGTTGCTTAGCCACATCGTATCTTTTTTGGGCTATGGTGTCTGCTTTAGCCGCGATCATGAACTGTTGTCCTTGAATATTGAATTGCCGTACGTTTAATATGATATCCTGCTGGAAATCAAGCCGGGACTGTTCTACTTGCCGGCGAACCAGTTCTTCGTTGCTCTGTGCCATTTTTACCATGCCTTTGCCCCTTCCCCAGTCCAATATGGGCACCGTTAGCCCTATACTCACTGTTTGCATATCCCTTGGGTCTTTATAGGAATCGAACAGTCCGGTCGCCTGCTGGTTCAAACCAAAGGCAACGTTCAGGTTTGCCTGAAATCCCCTGTTGGCCCTTTGTTGGGCCACATTTTTTTGTGCTTCTATCAGCCGTCGTTCATAGGTAATTATATCGGGATTATTCTCAAAAGCCAGCTGCAGCACTTGTTCGACATCCAGCTTTATATTAGGGACGTTTTCCGGTATGACGATATTCAGTTGTACACGTTCATTGAATCCAAGGTATGAACGCAGGCGGTTTTCTGCATCTTCGAGGTTCAGCCTGTCGTCATTGAGCCTCTTGAGAGCATTCTGGTAGGCAAGTTCCGACTGGAGCAGATCGTTCTCACCGATGGTGCCCAGTTCGTATCTTCCCGAAGCGATGTTGTACAGCGTATCGTTATTGGCGTGGTTAAATTCAGAGATGGCAAGACGTTGCTGGGCAATGGCCATATTGAAGAAAAACTGGATTGCCCGTTGATTGACGTTCTCCATACTTTTAATGTAATTACGCCTGGCTTCTTCGTATTTCAGGGGTTCGATCTTTCTGTCCCATTTCATTTCATTGACACCAAAGATGGATTGCCTGAGCCTGACGTTCAAGGCTGTTGACAGATACTCGGTCCCCAGATGGTTGTTGAAAGATCCGCTGAAACGGTCAACACGCTGAAGTGATGAACTGATTGTCACGGAACCGCCCGTAGGCAGGTTCTGCTGGAGGGAAAGCCCGCCACTGAAAATATTGTAGAACTCCGATGAATACTCGTGCCTGACTTCTCCTGTAACCGGATCGATGCTGGGAACATCCACTATTCTTCTTGAGAATTCGGGTAATTGGGATGTAAAACTGAGAGTGGGCAGGAAGTTGGCTTTATAAGACCGATACTCCCAGTATCCCACCTGGAAACTGTTCCTTGCCCGTAAGGCTTCATTAGACTGTGTTGCGGCAAGGTGCAATACATCTTCGAGTGTCAGGTTGTATGAATGCAACTTGTATTGGGGGGAATTTGGATCGGCGGATTCTGCATCCCCCTGTGCCAGCAGGCTGGATGCGGTAAACAGAAGACACATGGAAAATGCCAGGAGTGTAACGTTTATCTTCATATACTTATTCATATCTTAGAGATTCAATGGGATCGCGTTCTGCAGCTTTTTTGGCGGGAGAATATCCGAAGATAACACCTACCGCGGCCGATACGCCAAATGAAATAATGATTGAGGAAAAGGATACAATCGTAGTGATATCAAAAAATGACCTGATCAATATGGAAAGTACCACACCAACCACTACACCTATTGCTCCGCCGGCCACACTGATAAGAATAGCTTCCGAGAGAAACTGTGCTATCACATCTGCTTTCTTGGCTCCTATGGCCAGCCTGATCCCAATTTCCTTGGTACGTTCCATGACAGAGGCAAACATGATGTTCATGATGCCTATACCTCCCACCAGCAATGATATTCCGGCAATGGCACCCAGAACAATATTGAAAATGTCCTTTGTGCGCTGTTGTTGCTTGAGAAGCAATTCAGGTACGGTAACCTCAAAATCGGGAACTTCTTGATGACGTCGTCTGAGCATCCGGGTGATCACTTCCTGGGATGAAGTAAGCTGGTCGGTTTCATGTACCTGTACGGTGATCCTATCTAACTGGTGGTAATTGCTATTGCCCGAAGTAGTAGGAGAAGAACTACTTCTGACCACAATCCTGCGATGTCCTCCTCCTCCTCCTCCCATAACAATTGCGCCTCCACTGGAAGATGCCGGATTGGTGATAGCCAGGGCTCTGTTTTCCTGGCGAAGCAACATGGTCCTGATAGGAATGAACACCTGGTCGTCATATCCCTGCATTCCCATGCTTTCCGATCCTATAGTTCCCAGCGATCCGGAACGTGCCGTAGATGCTGTTCCCGATGATTGCTCCTCTTCTATTGGCTTTGTGGCCTCTGAGGCGCTCTGTTCCAGAACACCTACTACTTTGACCCAGTTAGCTCCAAATTTTATAAATTGTCCGATAGCCTCATTTTGCTGAAACAAACGGGTCTTCACATTGTGACCGATGATACATACAGCCATAGAATTGAGCTCCTGTTCCTGGCTGAAATAACTTCCTGCCTCCAACCCTATATTGTATAATTGAAAATATTCCGAAGTAACGCCAAGCACTTTAGCCGGCAGGCGTATTCCGTTATAGGTCAAATACGTAAATATGCTTACTTCGGGCGATACATGCTTGACGGAAGGCAGTATTTTCCGGATGGCTTCTGCATCGGATAATTGGAGTCCGGGCGAAAATTTTTTAGTTTGACTGCCTGAGGTACCGGAGGATTCTTCGTCAATATCCTCAACCGTTGCCGGAAGGATCACTATATTGTTCACACCTACCATCTTAATCTGGTCCAGGATCTCCTTCTGAGCTCCGTTTCCAATGGCCATCATACTGATCACGGCTCCTACACCAAAAACGATACCCAAAGCCGTAAGAAAACTCTTTAGCTTATTTTGCACGATGGATTCCACAGCTATGTGGATATCGTGAATATACCGGTTGATGAAAAAAATATTCATAACAATTGATGCTTACTGCGGGGTGCCTGAAGATTGATTTCTCCTGCGGGAACCTTCCTGCGGCTTTGGGGTGCCTTCGGGCAGCTGAAAACTTCCCTGACCATCACGTATGATCATACGTCTTTGTTGCCCGGGTTCCTGTTTTTCCGCTTTTTTCTTTTCTTCTTCGGCTTTTTTAAGAATTTGTTCCTTTATCACAGAAATATATTCTTCCCCATGAACTTTGAACCGGGATGGGTTTAACGGCAATGAAAGGTATACTTCATCTCCTTCTGCCAGACCCTGTTCAATAACCGAGAAATTATCATTTGACTCTCCTTTGACGATTATCTGGCGTATTCCGTTCGTTTTATAAACGTATGTAATGCTATCCCTTTCAAAGATGGCTTCAGAAGGAACGAAAACGGCAGAACCTATGGAAGCCGTTATAATTTGGTTGCTTGTAGTCATGGCCGGACGAAGGATCTCATCCTGGCCATTTACCTTAATAATCACTTCAAAAACCTTGGCATCTGCATTCCGCAGCTGTTCCCCGATATTGGAAACTTCTTTTACCACACCTGTGTAGCTCTTTTCGGGGAAGGCATCCACACCTATGCGAACCGTTTGTCCCGGTTTGACCTTGGCAATATCTATTTCGTTCACATATGTCTTGGAGAGCATGTTGCTTAAATCGGGAAGTGTGGCCACTACAAGATCCCAGCCGCTGATAGAGGAACCTATACGGCGTTTCTCACCGCTCCAGTCCCTGAAATAGATCACCATACCGTCACTTGGGGCATAAATTGTAAAATTATTTAGCACATCCCGTAATTCATCCAACTGTCTCTTTTTTCTGTTCAATTCTATCAGGACATCGTTTACACTGGCTTGTGCCTGCTCTATTTTAAGGTCGTAATTGGTGAGCGATTGGTCATGTGCCCGCAATGCTTTTTCCAGGTTGTTTTGATATTGTCTTTGTGTTGCCGGCGGTTCATAAATTGACTGTTCCACTGCGATTTTAGCTTCTTCTATAGTAAAACGCTGGTTCTCTATATCATCGCGGAGGGCTTTAAGGGTCAGCGAAGTGTCCAGAAGTGTCCTTTCGTATTTGGCCTGAAGCGCTTCGTATTCGTCTTCCAGGTCTTTCAGGGAATTGTCGGCAGACGTTCTGTCCAACGTGGCCACATAATCTCCTTTTTGGACAACCGTTCCTTCCGCAATCAGATCCTGGATCTTTACCTCACCTATCCGGACGTTCCGTGCACGCATACCGGTGGGGCCTTCTATTTTTATATTACTTTCAGCCTCCAGTTCTCCCGTTGTCGTGACAATGATCTCAAAAAGACCTTGCTGTGCCTTGACGACCTGGGGTGTATAGCCATCCTTTTTATTTGCTGTAAAAATGATAATTAACACGATGGCTGCGATTGCCACAGAACCCAAAATGATGATGTTCTTCCTTTTCATATTGTTTCAAAAGTCTGAGTTGGTAAAAAATCAATAAATGTAACCATTTGATGGGCTTTATTCCAAATAGTTTAATGCGATAAAAAATTTTGTGCCCAAAAAATAAATAATTACCTTTGTGACCCCTTTCAAGAACGGTGCCATAGCTCAGTTGGTAGAGCAAAGGACTGAAAATCCTTGTGTCCCTGGTTCGATTCCCGGTGGCACCACAAAAATGACCTGCATTTGCAGGTCTTTTTTTTGGATTCATATAAATACTGTAAATTTGCAGGATTAAACATTAATAATATTTGGAGGATCAGATAATGAAAATTAAAAAAGTCGAAGCTATTGAAATACTTGATTCAAGAGGAAATCCCACTGTTGAAGTCAATTTAGTGCTGGAAGACGGGTCCCGTGCAACTGCCATGGTACCCAGCGGGGCATCTACCGGGGAAAGGGAAGCTGTAGAATTGCGTGATGGCGATAAGAAACGTTATCAGGGTAAAGGTGTTTTGAAAGCCGTTTCCAATGTAAACAACATCATTGCAAAGGCCATTCAAGACAAATGTTTTACAAGCCAGCGGGAACTCGATTATTTTATGATAGATCTGGACGGTACGGCTAATAAGGGGAAATTGGGAGCCAATGCCATCCTTGCTGTGTCCATGGCTTATGCCAGAGCCAAGGCTTTCAGCCTGAAGATGCCGCTGTATCAGTACCTTGGCGGCACCAATGCCTACCTTCTGCCTGTACCCTGTATGAATGTTATCAACGGTGGAGCACATGCCGATAACACGGTCGATTTCCAGGAATTTATGATCGCACCTCACAATGCACCTACTTTCCGTGAATCAATCCGGATGGGCACCGAGGTGTTCCATGCCCTGAAAAGCGTTCTCAAATCGAAAGGCCTGAGCACTGGGGTGGGTGACGAAGGCGGTTTTGCACCTAACCTGAAAACGAACGACCAGGCAGTGGAAATGATCCTCGAAGGGATAGTCAAAGCTGGCTATAAACCCGGAGAAGATGTCAGCATATGTCTGGACCCGGCAGTCAGTGAGATGTGGGAAGATGGCAAATATAAATTTTTCAAAAGTACACAAAAGTTGATTTCCAGTGATGAAATGGTAAAAATATGGGAGAACTGGGTAAGACAATATCCCATCGTCTTGATTGAGGACGGAATGGCAGAAAACGACTGGGAAGGATGGAAGAATCTGACAGAGACTTTGGGTGGCAAGATCGAGCTGGTCGGTGACGATCTGTTTTGTACCAATAAGAAAATTCTGGCCCAGGGGATAGAAAAGGGATTGGCTAACGCTATTCTCATTAAGTTGAACCAGATAGGTTCCGTTTCCGAAACCCTTGAGACCATAGAACTGGCCAACAAGAATTCTTATAACTGTTTTGTTTCACATCGCAGCGGAGAAACCGTTGACAGCTTTATAGCAGATCTGGCGGTAGCGGTCAATGCTGGTCATATCAAGACGGGAAGTGGGTGTCGTGGAGAACGCGTTGAAAAATTCAACCAGCTCATGCGTATTGAATACGAGTTGGGCAAAGTGTCGCATTTTGCCGGGATCAAAGCCTTTAAGAACGCTTAATCCGGACAATGACAAATATTTTTTCGCGGGGATCCTTTGTTGCCATAGATAACCATACGCACTCGCATCATTCTTTCGACAGCTCCATGCAAATGGATAAGGCAGCCGAAATGGTCCTTAAAGGATCCCTGGGCGGAATCTGCTTTTCCGATCACTATGATTTTGACGCACCGCCGGGAATTAAACTGTTTACATTTGACGTAGATAAGCAACAGGAAGAAATTGATGCCCTGAAAGAAAGGTATCCTTCCATTATCCTGCTAAAAGGAGTGGAGATAGGCATTCAACCGGTCAGCATGGACCAAATAAGGCAGTTCATGGCCGGTCATTCTTTTGATACCGTAATTGCATCTATGCATTTTGTCCGTGGAACCGATCCTTTTCACGGGACGTTTTACGAAGGTCTTGACCCAAAAAGAGCATACAACATATACCTTGAGGATATCCTTTATTGTATAAGCGATTTTAAGGACTTTGACATCCTGGGGCATTTTGATTATGTGGCAAGGTATGCGCCATACGATGAACATGAGATATCCATGAAGCACTATGGTGATCTGTTAGAACCTATTTTAAGCATTTTGGCCGAAAACGGTAAAACATTCGAGATAAATACCAAGACCTATCAAAGATTCAGGTACGGAACACCGACTTTAGATACAGGTGTTCTCAAAAGGTTCAGGGAGTTGGGTGGAGAAGCGGTAAGTTTGGGGTCGGATGCCCATAAGGCAGAAAAGATAGGAGAGCAATTTCCTTACTACACAGAGGTGCTCAAACAATGCGGATACCGCTACGGGGTATTTTACAGAAACAGAAAACCGGAATATTACAAAATCGGATAGGTAATGATTATGCGAAGAAGTGTTTTTCTTTCGTTATGGATCGTTATGGCGGCTTGCCAACCCAGGTCGCAGCACATTCCCATCGTTGAAACTGCTCTTAAAGATACGGGCTCTGTTTTTTATACGGATTTTTCTACGTATCCCAAGGTTCGGAATGTTCTTCCCATAGGTATTTTCGATTCGGGTACCGGCGGATTGACGGTCATGGAGGCCATTCTTGCCAGTAGGTTGCTTGACAGCGAACAATTCATCTACTTTGGCGACCAGGCCAATATGCCTTACGGCAATTATCCGGCTGAAGGGAAAACAGATTACCTGCGGGAACTCATCATAAAAGACGCCTTGTTCCTGCTCGGGCAACAGATAAAGGTGCTGGTCGTGGCCTGCAATACGGCTACGGCCTATGGGCTGGAAGATATCACGACTTATCTGGAAGAAAGTGGTTCGGGAATCAAGGCCATCGGTGTGATCAATGCCGGGGTAAACGCCACATTGGATAAAATACGCCCCGGAGAAGATGCAGCTATTGGTATCCTGGCTACGGTGGGCACCATTGCTTCGCAAGGTTATGAAAAAACATTCGGGACACAGGCAGGGATCAGGGGGCATGGGGACAACCTGATGGTTGTGAGCCACGGTTCGTTTGGTTTTGCTGAGGCCGTAGACGGAGAAAGGGATTTTGCGGACAAAGATGCTACCGGACCGGGGAATTCTTACAGGGGACCTTCTCTGGACCATCCGCAGTTCAGGATCGAACGTGATCTGTTACCGGCTTACGGTTTTGACTTTTCGTCAAATAAAATGTTGTACGAAGGCTTGGTTGACAATCCCCTTGTACTGCAATTGAATGCACCTGAAAATTATGCCCGCTACCATTTGTTGAGCTTGGTTGAAAAACTGCGTAGTAATAAGAATCCCAAACAGTTGCGTTATCTGGTACTGGGGTGTACGCATTATCCCTACCAGATCGCTACCATAAATAAGATGTTACGGGAATTGAGAACATATGAAAAGGACGGTATCTATCCTTACCGGGATCTGATAGCGGAAAAGGTCGAAATCATAGATCCGGCCCTTGAAACAGCTTGTGAACTGTACTATACGCTATTGAACGACAGCTTGCTGACATTCAATCTCGCTCCCTCTTCTGCCCGGTTTTATATTTCCATTCCGTATAAGAACCCCGGACATCCCGAACGATTCGATTCCCTGGGACGTTTCACCTATGAATATAAATACGGCAGACAACCGGGCGTCTTTGAAAGGGATACGGACATTGTGCCCTTTTCTGCCGATATAATTGATCAACAGACGATCGAACGCTTGAGATCCCTTCGTTTTACGTGGCCTTTATTGCCATTCTGAGTTACAGGAACCCCATAAAGGTTTGTCATGGTATCCGGTTCTGCCTATTCCGTCACTATCTTGCACTGCTATCGAAGGTGAAAATATTATCGACATAACGTGTTGTAATCTAGCGATTTGACTTATAACCTACCATTATATTGTAAATATTTTTCAAAAATATTTGGTTTATAAAATAAAGTACTTTATATTTGCAACAACATAATAATTATAAAAATCATGAAAACTGAAAAAACACTTAATGAAAAAGAAAGCCTCGATCTCATTGCGCGCATGATAGACAATGTGCATATGAAGATTGAGAAGAATGCGGCAATACCCATGATCGTATTCGGATATGTCAGTATGATCATATCACTCTCTGTTTGGGTTGCATTGCGAATGACGGGCAATAATCTGTATAACCTGCTATGGGCCGCCATTCCGGTTTTGGGTTGGATCCTTTGCGGATTGATTAACCGTAACCGTGTCCGTACCGAAGGAGTATCCCGTTCACATATGGAAGTTTTGATCAGCCGCTTATGGATTCTTTTATCTGTTGTCGTGCTTCTGTGTATGATAGTGACGTTTATCCTTCAGGGGAATTTCCCCAGCTTTTTTATTATCATTTTACTGCTAACGATCGGTGTTACTCTATCCGGCCTGATGGTTCTTTACAGACCGTTTATTATCTGCGGCATATTGGGAATTTTGCTTTCATTCTTGTTTTTATGGGTAAAGGGATTGGAAAGCATACTCCTGATTGGTGCCGTTTTTGCCATCATCATGGTTATTCCGGGTCATATGTTGCATTACGCAGCTGCTAAAAAATACAAAAGCAATGTTTAAAGAACTGGATCCCCTGTTACATTCAGAATTGAGACTGGCTGTGATGTCGGTACTCGTGTCGCTGAAAGAAGCCGATTTTGTATATTTACAGAAACAGACGGCTGCTACGGCGGGGAACTTGAGCATTCAACTTGATAAACTTTCAGCAGCAGGGTATATAAAGATCAAAAAGACTTTCAAGGAAAAGAAACCCCGGACCGTATGCCGCATTACTCCTGAAGGGTTGGCAGCATTCCACAATTATATTGAAGCACTCAAGAGTTATCTGGGTGTCTGAATAGTACCGCTGGCAATCAAACCTGCCAGGGCAGTTATACATTCCTTACGGGTCATAAGGCTCTGGCGGGATAATTCCTTCAGATCATAATCCCCGGTTTGCTCCCATCTGCGGAGGACTTCCAGGAGGCGTTCGTGCTGGCTGTTAATGGTGAAGGTAAACGGTTTGGCCGAATGGGTTATTTTCATCACGGCTATTTCCAGTTCCGAAGCCATTTTGTTCTCGTCTGCCTTTCTTACGTAGCATGTGTGTTTGCCTGTTTCATCAGGGGCGGTATGTGGGGCACGGTTGCTTTTGGGGACCTGGACTTCCAGTACGGTTTTTCCTCCATATTCCCAGAAACGTGTAGTATACTTGACTACAGGTTTGCAAAAAACATGTGCAGCTGCCTCAACGACATAGACCTCCTCTTCCTCATGTTTCAACCCGGCAATCCGGCCGTTATCCTTGACTCCCACCAACAGTCTTCCTCCTTCTGTGTTTGCAAAGGCGGCCAGGGAGCGTGCGATCTTTCTGGCATCATTCAAAAAGAACTTGAAATCCTGCCGGGTATGTTCCCCTTCTTTTATCATTTTTTCCAGCGGATGCATATTACAAAGATAGCATTCCTTTTTCCTATCTTTGTATTATGGAAAAAGCGATTTTTGCCGCAGGCTGTTTCTGGGGCGTACAACATTACCTGGACAAAGCTCCGGGAGTGATAAAAACGACTGTTGGTTATACCGGAGGTCATAAGGAAAATCCTTCCTATGAAGAAGTTAAATCACAGACTACAGGCCATGCAGAAGCCGTAGAAGTAGAATTCGATCCGGTACTGACCAGTTTTAAAGAGTTGTGTAAATTGTTTTTCGAGATCCACGATCCGGGACAGACAAACGGACAGGGTCCGGACATTGGTCCGCAATACCGTTCAGAAATATTTTACATGAACGACAAACAAAGGGTAATAGCGCAAAAGCTCATGAAGAAACTCAGGGACAGGGGACATACGGTCCATACCGCTCTTACACCTTACACCCGTTTTTGGGAAGCGGAGAAATACCATCAGCATTATTACGAAAAAACGGGACATCATCCCTATTGTCATTTTTATGTTAAAAAATTCTGATCATGGCAGACGAAAAAATAATTTTCTCTATGAACGGAGTCAGTAAGATTCTGCCTTCCAGTAATAAAACAATTATTAAAAATATCTATCTGTCCTTTTTTTACGGGGCCAAGATCGGTGTGATAGGATTGAACGGTTCCGGAAAATCTACCCTTTTGAAGATAATTGCAGGACTGGAAAAAGGGATCGAAGGAGAAGTTGTCTGGGCTCCCGGGTATTCTGTAGGATACCTGGAACAGGAACCGCATCTGGATGACACTAAGACCGTCATGGATATTGTCCGGGAAGGAGTGCAGGAAGTGGCTGACCTGTTGAAGGAATACGAAGAAGTGAACCTGAAGTTTTCCGAACCCATGAGCGATGAACAGATGAACGATCTGATCATCCGGCAGGGAGAATTGACCGAAAAGATCGATAATGCCGGAGCCTGGGACCTCGATTCAAAACTGCAAAGAGCCATGGATGCCCTGCAATGTCCGCCGGCCGGATCTTCCGTCAAACATCTGAGCGGAGGGGAACGGCGCCGTGTGGCACTGTGCCGCCTGCTGCTGAGCGAACCCGATGTTCTTTTGCTTGATGAGCCTACCAACCACTTGGATACGGAAAGTGTACAATGGTTGGAAGCCCACCTGCAGCAGTATAAAGGTACTGTCATAGCCGTAACCCATGACCGGTATTTCCTGGACAACGTAGCCGGTTGGATTCTGGAACTGGACCGGGGTGAAGGTATCCCCTGGAAAGGAAATTATTCGTCCTGGTTGGAACAGAAGACTATCCGTCTGTCGATGGAAGAAAAACAGGAAAGCAAACGACGTAAAACGCTGGAACGTGAGCTGGAGTGGGTGCGTATGGCACCAAAGGCACGTCATGCAAAGTCCAAGGCACGTCTTTCGGCATATGAGAGAATGCTCAATGAAGACGGCCGGCAAAAAGAGGAACGCCTGGAAATATTCATACCCAACGGGCCCAGGTTGGGAGATAATGTAATAGAAGCTATTGACGTGTCGAAAGCTTACGGGGACAAGCTGCTATTTGAGAATCTGAATTTCAAACTACCCCCGGCAGGTATTGTGGGGATCATTGGACCCAACGGGGCCGGAAAGACTACTTTGTTCCGCCTGATCATGGGGACAGAGCAGCCTGATTCGGGAACATTCAGGGTAGGGGAGACCGTCCGTTTGGCTTACGTAGACCAGCAACACAAACAGATAGATCCGGATAAGACGGTATATCAGACAATAGCCGAAAATTCGGAATACATTCGTTTGGGAAACCGTGAAGTAAATGCCAGGGCATATGTTTCCCGTTTTAATTTTTCCGGTGCAGATCAGGAAAAAATGTGCGGGATATTGAGTGGTGGGGAAAGGAACCGGTTGCATCTGGCGCTGACACTCAAGGAAAATGCCAATGTGCTTTTATTGGACGAGCCCACAAACGATGTAGATGTAAATACGATCCGGGCTTTGGAAGAAGGCTTGGAGAATTTTGCCGGATGTGCCGTGATTATATCACATGATCGTTGGTTCCTGGACCGTATTGCCACCCACATCCTGGCCTTTGAAGGTGATTCCGGGGTATATTTCTTTGAAGGTTCTTACAGTGAATACGAAGAAAACCGCAAACACCGCCTGGGAACGGAAATCAAACCGTTCAGATACAAGAAACTTCAGGATTAAACCGAATTTGGTCCTGCTGATCTTCAGTGTTTCTGTCATCAGTTGACTATTGAATTCCGGATCCAAAGGTTTTGTTTGGAAAGATAAACGTCAGAATGACACGCAGTTACAAAACTTCTTCAGGCAGAATGCTAAATAATGGTCGTTGAAGATCTTTTTTGAAAAGAAATCGCTATTTTTGATGGTTTTGAAAAATAACCTATAATCATTCTTATATGAGAACAGAGAAAAAAAGTTATGCATTGCCAATCATCATGATGATTGCACTATTCGGGATGATCTCATTTGTGACCAACCTGGCAGCACCGATGGGACAAGTATTGAAAGAACAGTTTGGAGTATCCAATTTCCAGGGATTACTTGGTAATGCGGCTAACTTCATAGCCTATGCCGTCATGGGTATACCGGGCGGTATACTGTTACAACGCATAGGATACAAAAAGACAGCTCTCATAGCCATTGCGGTCGGTTTTTTGGGAGTGTTCATTCAGTTCCTTTCAGGTCACTCACCTGAAAATGCCGCCTTCAGTGTCTATCTTCTGGGAGCATTTGTGGCCGGTTTTTCCATGTGCCTGCTGAATACCGTTGTCAATCCCATGCTCAACACCCTGGGTGGCGGCGGGAACAAAGGCAACCAGCTGATCCAGGTAGGAGGGTCTTTTAATTCTTTGATGGCAACCCTTACCCCTGCACTGGTAGGTATTTTAATTGGTGAAGCGGCCAAAGCCAACATCAAGGATGTATTTCCTGTACTGTACATCGCCATGGGGGTTTTTGCCCTGGTATTTTTTGTATTGATGGCGGTCAGGATTCCCGAACCGTACGTAACCCAGAGCAAAGATCCTTTGAAACAGCTGATGACAGGGGCTCTCAAATACAAGCATTTCGTACTTGGAGCTATTGCGATTTTCATATATGTGGGAGTGGAAGTGGGAACGCCGGGCGTAATGATCTACTGGCTGTCGGACAATCCCGAGGCGGGGAAAACCGTTGCAGGTTTTGTTGCCGGAACCTATTGGCTGCTTATGTTGGTGGGGCGTCTAATAGGAGCCTCCGTAGGCAGTAAAATATCGAGTAAGGTCATGTTGTCGGTCACTTCTGCCGTTGGGCTGATCCTGATACTACTTACCATATTTTCGTCTACTGAAACCATGGTACAGTTGCCCGTGCTGCAACGTTCGGCCATCGGCGGACTTTCCTTTGGAATGGCCCAGGTGCCCGTCAATGCCATGTATATAGTATTGGTAGGTTTGTGTACTTCCATCATGTGGGGCAGCATCTTCAACCTGGCCGTAGAAGGACTGGGTAAATATACTGCAGCGGCGTCAGGGATCTTTATGGTTTTGGTTTGTGGAGGAGGGATCCTGCCTGCCTTACAGGGTTTTGTTGCCGATAAGGCCGGATATATTTCCAGCTACTGGGTAATTCTCATAGGGCTGGCCTATCTTCTGTTCTATGCATTGGTGGGATCTAAGATCAGAAACAAAGAAATCCAAACAAAATAAATTATGGGAAAACCTTACGTTATAGGCATTGACATAGGTGGTCAAAGCACAAAAATGGGCGTTGTCGATGCCCGTGGCAATATCATTATCCAAACTTCTTTCGACGCGCGTGATATTATCACTTTGAAAGGTTATATGGATGAATTGGAAAAAAGTATTACCCATATCATTAATGTGCCTGCCGTAGGCGGAAAGGAAAAGATAAAAGGGATAGGCATCGGGGCTCCGAACGGCAATTATTACAAAGGAACCATAGAATCTGCACCCAATCTGAAATGGACAAAGGATAAACAGGGGAATCCCGAGGTCGTCTACCTGAAAAAAATGGTTGAAAAGATATTCGGCTTCCCTGTAGTGGTTACAAACGATGCCAATGCCGCAGCTCAGGGAGAAATGATCTACGGGGCAGCAAAAGGGATGAGGAACTTCATAGAGATCACGCTTGGGACAGGCGTGGGAAGCGGAATTGTGATAGATGGGAAGATAGTTTATGGCCACGATGGATTTGCCGGAGAACTGGGTCATACCACATCCGTTCGCAGAACGGGACGCCAGTGCAATTGCGGTAAGATAGGCTGTCTGGAGACATATGCCTCTGCGATCGGGGTGGCCCGGACTGCCCGTGAATTGCTGGAAATGGAACCTGAAAGGACCAGCTTATTGAGGAACCTGCCTGCCGATGACATCACTTCCAAGGATGTTGCCCAAGCTGCCGCCAAAGGGGATGAACTCTCCATAGAGGTTTTCAATTATACCGGCCGTTTGCTGGGAGAAGCATTTGCTGATTTTGTCGCCTTCAGTGCCCCCGAGGCAATCGTCCTGTTTGGAGGCCTGGCACAGGCAGGGGACCTGATCTTTAAACCGACCGTACAGGCCATGGAAGACAACCTGTTGTCTATCTGGAAAGGAAAGGTCAAAGTGCTTCATTCCGAGTTACCCGGTTCCGAGGCAGCTATCCTCGGATCGGCTGCACTGGCCTGGGAATTGTAAGGAGTTGTGGCATGAAGACAAATATTGTTAAAGAACAATTCACGATCAAATTCGGGAGTCCTGCCGGATGGGTATATGCCTCTCCCGGCAGGATCAACCTTATAGGAGAACACACCGACTATAACGGCAGTTTTGTTTTCCCGGGGGCTATTGACAAAAGAGTGGTGGCCGTTATTCGTAAGAATGGAACGGGAAAAGTTCGTGTCTGGTCGGTAGATCTGCAGGATTACGCCGAATTTTCCATGGAAGAAAGCGATCTGCCCAAAGCTTCCTGGGCCCGGTATATCTTTGGGGTATGCCGTGAGATCATCAAAAGAGGTGGAAGACTGGTAGGATTCGATACGGCTTTTGCCGGAGATGTACCCCTGGGAGCCGGGATGTCCTCTTCGGCTGCATTGGAAAGTACTTATGCATTTGCCCTCAATGACATGTTTTCCCTTGGGATAGATAAATTTGAGCTGGCACGCATCGGTCAGGCTACCGAACATCATTATGTGGGCGTAAAATGTGGGATCATGGACCAATTTGCATCGCTCTTTGGGAAAGAGGGGAACCTGATCCGTTTGGACACCCGCTCCATGGAATACAAGTATTTTCCGTTCCATCCACAGGGATATAAACTGGTTTTGCTCGATACGGCAGTAAAGCACGAATTGGCCTCTTCAGCTTATAACAAACGCCGCGAATCGTGTGAAAATGCAGCCCGGGTTGTAAGAGAGAACGGATATCCAACGGTGGAATTTCTCAGAGATGTTACCATGGATATGCTTCATGAAGTTAAGGACAAGCTTTCAGAGGAAGACTTCAAAAGAGCCAAATACGTTGTGGAGGAAACCTCCCGGGTACTGGTCGTAAGCGATGCCCTGGAACGGGATGACTATGAGACTGTAGGCCGGATGATGTACCTGACACACGAGGGAATGAGTCGTCTGTATGAGGTAAGTTGTCAAGAGCTTGATTTTCTTAACCGGATCGCAAAAGAATGTGGCGTTACCGGTTCACGTGTTATGGGAGGCGGTTTTGGAGGATGTACCATCAACCTGGTTAAAGATCACTTGTACGGAACGTTTCTGGAAAAGGCACAAGAACAATTTGCCCGCCAATTCGGTCACGAACCCAAGGTATATGAAGTAGTGATCAGCGATGGGGCTCGCAGGGTCTGCTAGTCAGACAATTCCGGACGGTCAATGTCCAGGAAAACATAGGTGTTGCCTACCAACTCCAGAAAGCGGAAGAAATCTGTTTTTGATATGACGACCGTATATCGGTTGTCATTGGGATGAAAACTGATCTCTTCCACTTTTTTTAACTTGTCGTCAAGGAATAAGACCACATGGTTTTCCGTATCATTAATAAGCCCGAAAGGAGACACGGAACCGGGTTCCACACCCAGGTAGCGCATCATCCGGGGAGGAGAGGCAAAAGTCAATTTGCCTTGCCGGAGCATTTTTTCTATACCCTGAATGGGCAATTGTCTTTTCCAGTCGAAAACAACCAGGTAATGACGGTTCCCTTTATGATTCCTGAAAAAAAGATTTTTACAATGCTGGGCTTCGATATCTTTCCAGTAAGCAATGGCCATCTCGGCAGTCGGGAGTGGCGGATGTTCGTATAAACGATATGAAATATTCCAGTCCCGGAGCTGTTTGAGTACTTTGTCCTTACGATCTTCCATAGTGCAAAAATACGTATATTTGCCTTATGATAATAAGAAAAGCAACGAAACATGATGCCACGGTCCTGGCCCGAAACCAGGTACAGATGGCGCTGGAATCGGAAAATATCATATTGGATTACCAAACTGTCAAAAAAGGTACGGAAGCCTACCTGGCCGACGATAACAAAGGGACAGCCTACATAGTAGAGATCGATGGAGAAATAGCCGGATCATTGCTCGTCACCAGGGAATGGAGTGACTGGCGGAACGCATGGATTTGGTGGATACAAAGCGTCTACACTACACTCCCGTACCGCCGAAAGGGTGTCTACAAGGCACTGTACAGCCATTTGCAGGAATTGGTACGACGGTCGGATGATGTGATAGGTATACGGTTATATGTTGCCAAGAACAATGCCCTTGCCCGGGAAATGTATCGCCATTTGGGAATGACCGATGAACATTATACCACCTATGAATGGCTTAAGGATTCGGATACGTTTAAGCCGGCAGAATGAAACGTTTCGGATTTTTTCTCTTTATGGCCGTTTGGGGTCCGCCTTCCCGTATAGGTGTTTTTCGAAACGGATACGTTGTGATTTAGCGAAAAACAGGGACAATCCCCACTGATAACGTATAATTTATTCCGGGCATCGGTCTTCCAAGGACCGATTCATATTCTTCGTTAAATAAGTTTTTCACGATCCCTTTCAGATGGATTACAAAGCGGGGGAAAACAAACTTTTTTTCCAAAGACAGATCATTCATGAAGTACGGTCCCAGGACTCCCAGTTTGCTATAGGTCTGATTACTTGAAGTGGTGTAACGTTCGCTGTAATATATCCAGTCATAGGTCAGGGTCCAGTCTTTCCATCCCAGGCGTCCTGTTATGGCCGATGAAAATTCCGGGATGTAAACCAATTGTTTCCCGATCGACTGGTCTGCCCAGCTTACGGGATCTCCAAAGTTAAGAGACCTTGTCCATGCAAAATTTCCGTCCACATCGATTCTCCAGTTCCGGTTCAGCTTCACCCCGAGGGAGCCTTTAACTTCTATGCCGTAGCTTTTGACTTGTTTAACGTTTACAGGCGACCAGAAACCTTTGAAAGTGGGAAGCCACAGAATCCAGTTATTTATATGGGAATAGAACCCGGCGAGACTCAAATTCCATTCCGAATTCTTTCCTTTGTGCCCGGCAGATATTCCGGCGTCAACTGTCAGACCTTCTTCAGGCAATAGGTCCGGATTTCCCCCGGGCATGAAATACAGGTCGTTGAGGGTAGGGTAGCGGAAGTTTTTTGCTATAGACGCTTTTAGTAGGATCTCTCCTTTTCGTGACAGCAGGTATTCTGCCAAAAATGAGGGTATCGGCGGAGTAAGATCTTTTCCGTAAATGTCGTTGCGCAGGTTCACCGATAGCCCAAGCCTTTCAAAGGGACGGTATTTTGCAGAGAGAAAACCCGATATTTCCAGCCTTGCCTGCTGATAGCCCAGCAGAGCCTCTTGACCCTCAATGGAAATAATGGCATTATCCACACTTTTGACGACATGTTGATTTAGGGACAGATTAGCCGAGAACATCCATCTGCGCCTATACCATTCCCCTTCTGCCTGCGCAAAAAAAGTGTGTACATTGCTTTGGGAGTTTACCATATTGGCCCAATCTCCGTTTCCCAAATCCCGCTTGTAAATGTAAAGCATGTCGGTATATATGTATCCTGTCTTGGCGGCTATTTTGTTTCTTTCTCCCAATCTATTCCACCCGATCACCGACCTGAACGTGTTGTCCGTCTGATTGTTTTTGACACTTGTGTTTTCTTTGTAATCAACGTTCAGCAGAGGGATCCCGCGGTCGGTCCGGGCATACCAGGCAGAAATGTTCCATGTGCCCTTTCCCGTCCCCCTGAACTGGAAGTCCTGCAATAGGTGAAAATCGCAAAAACTCCCGTTTTTGTTTCGTTCCACCGGGTATTCATATCCAGTAATATTCCCCTGATCGTCATAGAAAAAATTTTTCTTCCTGTAATTGACATATTTATAGTCGTTCCTGGAAGAGGCAATATAAAACCTGGTAGAACTGCTCCATTTGCTTTTGCTGTATGAAAGACGTAAAAATTCATCAAAAGTCCTGAAACTGCCTATCCCTTGTATGTAATTGACAGACAACCCGTCTTGCCCGGTAGTTTCCGTAGATAACGCTATGGCTCCTCCCAGGCCTCCCGACGAAACGGTGACCGAACTGGGACCGTGGTAAAGATCGGCCTTATCTATGAAAAATGCCGGAATAGTTGAAAAATCGACCATTCCCAACAAGGGGGAATTGATCTTCATCCCGTTCCAGGTTACTTGTGTATGGGAAGGGGATGTGCCGCGGAAAGATGCCGTGGAGAGCGTTGATCGTCCGTAGGATTTAATGAATATTGTACTTTTATGACTAAGCACTTGTGCCAGGGAGCCTGTGATATCATTGCGCAAACCCAATGAGTCTATTGTTGTCTTCTGCATACCCATATCCCTCAGTTTTCTTTGAGCCGTTATCCGGAGTGTATCAAGATGCCTTACCTCTATGGAGTCCTGGGCATTGAGATACCCGCAGGAAAGGATCAGTATATGCAGAAAGACGAGCGTCCTCATTATTTGATCATATTGTAATCGCTGATCCCGGTGACTTCGGTCGAGATTTCTCCCAGCCATCCCGATTTACCGTTTACTGCAGTCTGGACTTTGATAAAATCTATGAATTCCAGATGGATAGGTTCACCTTTAGAGGTAATTGCGTCGGAAATACGGAAAAGATTCTGGTCATTGTTGTCTACGTATCCCCAATCGTAAGGGGGACATATCCAGTTTCCTGTTTCTTCCGACAGGTAGTTGCGTGACTCCAGGCGGGTCCCGGTCAGGGTGTAATAGTCCGCTTTGATCCATGCCGGATAATAGGTGTCCTGATCATGGAACGGCTTCAGGTAATCTATAGTGCCCGTAGCGCCCAGGTTATCGATCCAGTGTACGGGGGATTCCGGTTCTCTGGGACGAAAATACGTAACGCTATATTGCTGCAATGTTTTTTCTTTACCGTGTTCACTGCCTCTGAGTTCATACCAGGTATCGTCAGGCAGCCCGTTGCCGTTGCTATCCTGCATAACCCATACGACACCCGGTTCGGAAGCATTGTCATGGGCATTACCTTCAATTTTAAGGTTATAATCCCCGTCGTTAACAATACTATGATCAAAACCGGCCACGATATAACCTCCAAAGGCCCCCAGAGAAACAAAAGAGCCCTGTCTTAAACGTTTTTCCGCATAAAGGACGGCTTTAGCGGGTGTGTCTTCGTTATTGAAACCTCCTATATTCAGTTCATTAATGAATTGGCCGGGAGCGGGCGTATATTCCAGTATCATATGCCAGCCGGGGTGGCTGCTCTCCTGTACAGGCCTGAAATATTTCCCGGACGGGGGAAACGGATCTTCGTCATCGCCCGGACCATCCCCGCCGGAGGATGGCTCAAGTACATGAACGTCAAAACTTGTCCGATCGCTTCCGTCCTCTGTAGTAACTGTGAATTGAAAACGGTATACGCCCGTATCTGTTGCCAGGAATGTAAAAACGCTGTCCCGGCTGACTTCCTCCGAATTAACCGTCCACAAGTAAACTCCGTTCTGTCCGTTGGCTATGACCGGACGCAATGTCAGGGAACTACCTGAAGCTATGGAATATCCATTTACAGGTACGGCCAAATAGATATAGGGACGTGCCCTTTTTAGCACTTCGATCCTGATATCTCGTTTGACTGTAATATCCTGACGGATGACCTGAAAAGTCAGTACAAACATGCCCGGTTCCGATGCAGTAAACATATAGACCTTTCCGGTTCCGACAATGATCCCGTTTAACGACCACGAATAAACCGCATCCCGGTCATAGCTCACCTGTGGAGCGATGGTCAGCGTATCTCCCGTCTTAATGCGGTATCTCCCGTCAGGGATTTCCAGTTCTATCAGTGGAGCAGGCTCTCTGTACAATTCCTTTCCACTGTTACATCCCGCCAGTAGCAGGAAAGAAAAGACAAACGGCAGAAATATCTTTTTCATCGCAGTCACTTAAAACAAAAGAAACCGGGATTAATTCCCGCTGTCAGCGTGTCTACAGGAACTCCCTGGGGATTGAACCGGTAAATTTTTCCTTGTTGTACGTAATCCAATGCATCGGATACGTAAATCTCACAAGTAGTAGGATCGACGGCCAGTCCGTAGTAAGGTCTTTGGGACAACCGGACAAACGGTACGGCAGGAAGCGATTCCGCATTAACGGACATACGCCATAAATTTCTGTTTAAAAAATAAAGGGTATCTTTTCCGGGGTTTAGGGCCAGGTAAGTTCGTGATTGTAGGTCTCCTGCAAGAAAAGCCTGTTCTATCTCCCGCTTTCCCGGGTCTATCCGGTACACGTTGCCCGAGGCCGCACACCAGATTTTGTCGTTACCATCCAGGAGCAATTGCGTCGGTTGTTTTTCCACTACGAGTGAATCTACAATCCGGTCCGTACGGGTGTCTATGACCAGCAACATGTTGTCATATGACCAGCAGCTTACAAAAAGAAGATTTTTCCATTGGGCCATCTCTTCCGTAGATCGGTGTCCGGGGGTGGGAACATACCCTGTGATCTGAAATGACACAGGATCCACTATCGTGATCTTTTCCTGGTACAGATCTGTTACGTAAGCTTTATGATCATTAATAAAGTGAATATATCTGGGTGAGATCATGCCGGTTATGGAACCTTTGAGCCGGAAGGTGTCCGGATCTATGACAAAGATTATCCCGGAATTATTCACCACTATATATCCCTTTCCCTTGTATATGGTCATGGATTGTGCCACATCACCCAGGTTGATCCCGTTTGCCCTTACAAAGACCTCATTATGCATATTACCTGACCCGGGAATGTAATAGGACAGGGAAGCATTGCCGTACATGAAGTTTCCCTCGTTAACAATGAACAGACCTTCTCCCGACGGACCCAAATGAAAATCCTCGGTTTCGGCAGGGCCGTACTTCATGCATGATACCGTCAGGAACAGAATCAGCATCAAAGCCGTTGCCCGGTATATCCTTTCGTATATCACAAGGGGAGGCCTTCCACAATAATGTTATCCATGCAAAAATAAGCGGGTGTATTCATGCCGTATGCTCCCGTGTCGGAACTTTCCATGGAAAAAGTTAGTTTATGTATGGGCCCCAGGGAGGATAAATCGACTTTCTCCCATAAATTCACGATTCCTCTGGAAGTGGAAGTGCGAAAATCGGCAAGGTAAAAATCAACGGATCCTTTTTTCAACCCATCTTTTCCATGACCGGTAAAGGTGACCTTCAACCAGTCCTGATCTTTATGGGAAAAAGATTTAGCGAACAGATCCCCGTGTGTCATGGATAAAGCAGTGTAAGAACTGTTGGTAACGAAAAGGGATAAAAAGATCATTTCTTTTTCGGGATCTTTGAAGAAAATTTCACAGTCCGTTCCCAAAAATACCAGGCCAAAGGTGGCCGATTTGCTATGGCCTCCCTGTCCTGTTTGCGGGTCCTTGAAATATACGCTGCATTGGTTTAAAAACCCTTGGGTTTCCATATCGTTCCATCTGGAGGGAACAATCCCGTTCCATGAACTGTATACATATCCTTCGTATTCGAAAGTCGAAAATGCATACCCAAAGGATAATCCCGATTCGGTATGTACATAAGGTACGAAGGACTCATCGTAAAGATTGTCACCGTAAGGTGAACTGGCCAGAGATGTTTCTAAAGCATCTTCGAATGTAATGATGTACGATTCAGGTTCTACCGGAACATTAGGGGTACAACCTACAAAAAGTGCAGCAATGCACAAAGCTGTAATTAAAAAATAGTTTTTCATTTATAAGAAAATTGGTTAGTTCTCCGCTATAATAACAACGGCAGGTCTTCTGACTTATCCCTGTTTCCGTCGCCTTCCCGAACCCTAAGGTCAGTGGCAAGAATGACGGCTACATTTGGAACATTCGTTCCGGGATTCACAGCAGCGGGAACTGTTGCCGATTTTCACGGCATTCCCTTTTAATCCTCCGGACCGTTCTCAGGTCCTTCGGAACCGGTGTCGTGCAAATATAAGTGGTTTTGGGGAATATTCTACTATTTTTGCAGAGAAAATGAGAGAAACTATGAGAAATGCTATAAACTTACTGACATGTATAGTATTGTGTTGTGCTTTTCCCCACATTGCCGCTGCCAGAGGAAGCTATGTGGTTGATTCTATGGAAAGTGCGATACTGGGAGAAGTCCGGCATTTTGCCGTATATCTACCTGAAAGTTATAATAACAGTCCGCAACGGAAGTATCCGGTCCTTTATTTGTTACATGGCGGTGGCGGTTCCTGGCGTGATTGGGGCAGGGTGGGCAATATGGCCCGAATAGCGGACAGGCTGATTTCAGCCCGGGAAGCCCGGGAAATGATCATTGTAATGCCGGATGCCGGAACTACTTTGATGACGTATTTCAACGGAGGGAGCTGGAATTTTGAAGATCATTTTTTCCGGGAATTCATGCCTCTTGTTGAGAGTCGTTACAGGATCGTATCAGAAAAGGGATCCCGTGCGATTGCCGGCCTGTCTATGGGAGGCCAGGGATCCATCATGTACGGCTGTCACAGACCGGATCTGTTTTCAGTAGTATATGCCATGAGTGCTTACCTCTACAAAATGGATCTTTCCATGTTCAAAGAGGATAGTCCGGTAAACCGGGATATTCAGCAAAGGGTTGAAGACAATAATGCGGTGAAATACATTTCCGGGCTCTCAGAAGATGATGCATCCGCCTTACGTACGGTAACCTGGGTAATCGATTGCGGTGACGATGATTTCACTTACCGTGCTAACGTGGAATTTTCACTGGCCATGAAAGAAAAGGGGATCCCGTTGCAAATCCGGATATTTGACGGGGCACATACCTGGGAATACTGGCAGGCGGCCTTGGGCAGGGCGCTTCCCTACATCTCGGCAAACTTGTAAATAAGCGGAGCTTCTTCCGGGGACGGGAAGATGCTGTATCCTTCACTGAGCTCCGGTGTTGATCCGGTTCCTTTATAGGGGACAAAAGCCGTAGTCCGGTCGGAGCTTATCAGGTCCCCTGACTTATCCTGATGTTGGGATACAAAGTTCCCAATACACCAAGTGATTGAATGTTCCCCGGGGAAAAACCCATATTGAACCGGTCAAGCGGTATGGCAAGGATCGTTCTTGTGTAAAAGTCCTGACAAAGGCTTCCAGTCTTTGCTGCATAAACGGTTCCGGTTTCAGGATCAACAATAAAAGTCGGGGCATACAATGCAACACCCCAAAGAATCCCGGAATCCCTTTGCAAAACGCTTTTCAGCGAATTGAAAGAAGAATAGACCAGAAAACATGTTTCATCCTTTAAACTATAAAAATATAGTATATTTGCGCCTCAAATTCAAAATGATGGAATCAACCCGTCAGAGGATCATACGTTCTGTCAGGGCAGTTTCACCGGGGGCGTTGAAAACATCCTGGTGGCTGATCAGGATCATGTTCCTTGTGACGTTCATCATAACGATCCTGAACTATTTTGGTGTGATATCCTGGATATCTATGCATTTAACCCCTTTTTTCTCCAGGTTCGGATTACCCGGAGAAGCAGCACTTGCCTATGTGTCGGGCTATTTTGTAAATTGTTATTCTGCCATAGCCGTAATGATCTCTCTGAATCTGGATGCCAGGACCACTACCATTTTAGCGGTAATGGTACTTTGTTCGCACAATATACCCCTGGAAACGGCAGTACAGAAGAAAACCGGCACTTCGGCTATCCGGATGGTCATAGTTAGGACAGTATCGTCATTATTATTAGGATGGATATTGAACCTGATCATGCCCGGAGAAGCCACACTTCCTTCAACGGGTGTGAGCGAGGGAATGAAAATGGAATTCTGGCCCATGTTGGGAGAATGGGTGTGGGATACGATCAAGATAGCCGTTCCTATGGTTGTACTTGTGTTTTCCCTGACTGTTATTCAACGGTTGCTTTCAGAATTTGGCGTAATACGTTTTATAGCCAGATTTCTCAAACCGGTAATGCTTTTTTTTGGGTTACCGCCTAAAACTGCTTTCCTTTGGATAGTGGCCAACACGCTGGGCCTTGCATACGGAGCAGCCGTAATGATTGACGAAGTAGAGGCCGGAAAGATCTCTGCCGAAGATGTAGATTTGTTGAACCACCATATAAGTGTTTCACACAGTAATGTAGAGGATCTGCTGTTGTTCACTGCCATAGGGGGCATTTTATCATGGATGCTGCTTTCAAGATGGATAATGTCTCTTGTTCTTGTATGGGAGAGACGCTTGGAGCAGTTTGTTGGTAAAAGGATAAAGGGAATATAAAAAAAGTCGGGGCGAAATGACTCGAACATTTGCCCCCTTGCATCCCCAAGCAGGTATATTTCAGATCCTATGGAGATACCAGATCCGGGCGGCTTGTGATTGCCTCAACGAGATATTTCTTACCGGTGTGTTTTTACGATTGGGAGGTGATCTTAAAGGTTGAAAATTTCAAGTTTGCTCCTAATGATTACTTGATAAACCGGAAGTTCAAATAGACAAATAGTCTAATACACGAATGAATCAATCCTTATCCTGTAAGCAACGGACAGAAAACCCGGTTGTTGTGTAGTTGCTGCCCAAATCTAAATTTGACACCATTTTTCTTGAATGCCTTGTCATAGTGCGTTCTTTTTTTCTCATATTATAAAAATTTAGCTTATATGCTTAACTTTGTTTCCACGCTAAGCTGGCAATTTTACCTCACAGAAGCTACTTATGAGAAACTATTATTTTTCGCGCTTTCCCAGAATCAGGAAGAGTTATCTTGATGTATGTTCCCTGACCGAAAGGAAACATCATGTTCCAATTCTTCTGGAATGTGATGTTAGCGAAAGCCTAAAAAAAATCCATCTTAAAAAAGATTCCGGCGAAAAGATTTCGCTGAATTCCTGGCTCGTGAAACTGGTAGGGGATATTCTGGCCAAACATCACGAAATAGCTGCCTATGTTTATAACGACAGGAGTTTCATTGTATTTAATGAAATAAAACTGTTGATGATTATGGAGAAAACTCCCAATGGCAAGCCCATGCCTCTGGGCCTCTTAATTGATAAGCCCAATGAAATGAGCATTCCCGAGATCAAAGACTGTTTGGAAGAAGCCAAAAATCAGAAAGTGGGGACCAAGCATATGCTCGTGAATAAGTCCCCGGGAGTACTTGAGACTTTTTTTTGTTGTTTACTTCCCGTTCTGAGAAAATTTATTTGGAAAATCATGTTGTGGTATCCTCCCTTTGCTTATGCCAAAATGGGGAACGTACTCTACACCTCTGTAGGTATGGTTGGTCAGATAAAGGGGTGGTTTGTGCACCGAACCATCCACCCGGTTTCTTTTGGTATCGGGTCCATATTGAAAAAGCCTGTAGTAGTCGACGATGAGGTGAAGATAAGGGAAATATTGAATGTGACAATCCTCCTTGACCACGATGTCCTGGACGGTGCCCCGATGACGAGGTTCGTCCAGGAATTCGTGGAGTGGGTGGAGTCAGGTCACGGCTTGTAGCCTGTATCGGAGCATAGGCCTTTCCTCTGCACGTGCTTCGTTAATTTGTTTTGAACCGCTCGTGTGAGGTGATCCTGGCGTTGTCCACGGCATGAATGATGTGGACTTGCTAATTTTTACCAGACCAATCCGTTGATGTCCCTTACACAAGCTGCCTAACCTGTATCGACGAAGTTGCTTACTTTGCAAAACAATGCAGAAATGCGTGATTGATTATTAATTTTATAGACGAAAGGGTGTCCTTTACCAGGCATCCTTTTTTTCTTATATCTTTGCACGAAGCTTGTCGGACCAGATGGGGATTGAAAAGATTGTGTTTTCCCAAAAGAAAAAGCAGCTACACAAAATTATCTGTAACTGCTTGGTTTTCAAAGTCGGGGCGAAATGACTCGAACATTCGACCCCTTGCACCCCATGCAAGTGCGCTAGCCAACTGCGCCACGCCCCGCTTTTTAGAGGTGCAAATATACAGCTTTTTTACGAATTTTATACATTTATACTAAAAACTGAATGGAAACCATTAAATGCCTTATCGCCGGAAGCGGTCCTGCCGGCTACACAGCAGCCATCTATGCAGCTCGTGCCAATTTACAACCTGTTCTTTACGAGGGAGTCTTAAGGGGCGGTCAATTGACTACGACCACCGAGATTGAAAACTTTCCGGGATATCCCGATGGAGTAGACGGGAACCTTTTGATGGAAGATCTGCGAAGACAGGCGGAACGTTTTGGTACAGACCTTCGGGCAGGTATCATTACGGAGACCAGACTAGACCGGTCGCCCTTTTGGATAAAACTGGATGACGGGACTGAAATCCTGACAAAAACCCTGATCATTGCCACCGGTGCCACCGCAAGGTACCTGGGCCTCGAATCGGAGCAAAAATTCATAGGAATGGGCGTTTCCGCCTGTGCCACCTGTGATGGATTTTTTTACAGGGGAAAGGATGTGGCTATTGTGGGAGGCGGGGATACGGCCTGTGAGGAAGCGATGTATCTTTCCGGTCTGTGCCGGAAAGTATATATGATAGTCAGGCGTAATGTCTTCAGGGCATCAAAGGTGATGCAGCAAAGAGTGCTTTCCACCCCGAATATAGAAGTGTTGTGGGAGCATCAGACGCGTGAGGTCCTTGGTGATGAAACAGGCGTTACGGGAGTCCTTCTGGTACACAGTTCGGGCAGGGAAAGGATTGTTGATATACACGGTTTTTTCCTGGCCATTGGACATCATCCCAATTCCGAGCCTTTCCGTCCGTGGGTGGAAGTTAATCCGGAAGGATATATCATTACCAATCCTAAAAGTTCGGAAACAAATATTCAAGGAGTATTTGCAGCAGGAGACGTGCAGGATCCCAAATACCGCCAGGCGATTACTGCGGCCGGAAGCGGTTGTATGGCTGCTATTGATGCGGAACGTTACCTGTCAATGTGTTCTGGCTTATAATTTGCTAAACTGTCGTATATTTGCATCTGATGTTATTGATGAAAAGACAACTATTTTTTTTCCTGGTCCTTTTGCTGACGGTAACTGCTGCCTGCGTGAATCAGTTCGAAACCCTGTTGCGCAGCACAGATTATGAATTGAAATTTAATAAAGCCATTGAATTTTTTGAGGCCGGAAGATATTCAAGGGCACAACCCTTGCTGGAGCAATTACAGATGGTTTACAGTGGTACTACACGGGATGATACGTTACAGTATTACCTTGGACTGAGTAATTACCATCTAAACGATTTTGTAGTTGCGGAGGATAATTTCAAACGGTTTGTAGAAATATTTCCCCGCAGTCCTTTTACAAAAAACGCGCGTTTTCTAAGACTAGATTGTCTTTACCAGAACACATACCGTTATGAACTGGACCAGCAGCCCAGCCGTATAGCCATAGCCGCTATTGAAGAATTTCTCTATGATTACCCCGGGAGCGAGTATGAAGTTGTTTGCAGACAAATGCTCGCTGACATGTATGACCGCCTGGACCGCAAGGCTTTTGAGTCTGCCAGGCTTTATTATACAATAGAAGATTATAAGGCTGCCACCCATGCCTTGAAGGAAACACTCAAGGACAACCCGGAAAGCAGTTACCGGGAAGAGATTCTGTATTACATTGTTGCTGCCAATTACCAGTATGCAGACAACAGCCTGCCGGAATTGCAACGGGAAAGATTTCTAAATGTAATAGACGAGTATTATAATTTTATAAGTGAATATCCGGATTCGCAACACAGAAGGGAAGTGGATAACATGTTCCGGAAAGCACAGCAATATACAACAAGAAATAATAATTAAACATATATGGAAAGCAAGAAGCAACCTGTACCTGAAACTACAATCACCCGTGATATATCCGGTTTATTACAAGAGACGGGGAACATTTACCAGACGGTCATGATCATAGCCCAAAGGGCAAATCAGATAGCCATGGAGGTTAAAAAAGAGCTGAATAGCAAGCTGGAAGAATTTTCAACCTTTGCTGATACTTTGGAAGAGACATTTGAAAACAGGGAACAGATTGAAATTTCACGTTATTACGAACGGCAGCCAAAACCTACACTGATAGCCATAAAGGAATTTGAGGAAGGAGAAACCTATTATAGGATGGGTGAAGAAACTGAAGAATAATATTGCTTTACTCACTGAGCATATCCAATTATGCCCTCATCAATGTCCTGGATGTTGATTTTTCAAAGGGCCTGACAATCATTACCGGGGAGACCGGTGCTGGTAAATCTATTATATTGGGTGCCCTTTCTCTTGTCCTGGGACAGAAAGCCGATGTCGGCGTTCTCAGGGATCCGTCGGTAAATGCCGTAGTTGAGGCCTGTTTCAAGATCCCCGGAACAGAAAGTGACATGGAACAGCTTTTTGAACAGGAACAGGTAGATTTTTCCAGTGAACTGACTGTCCGGCGTATTATCTATCCCAACGGAAAAAGCCGTTCTTTTGTGAATGACCAGCCTGTCAATCTTTCTTTTCTCAGGTCTTTGGGCAACACCCTGATAGACATACATTCGCAGCATGAGAATCTGTTACTGGCGGATATTGATTATCCCGTGAAAGTAGCGGATGCATTTGCCGGGCTGGGATCTTTGGTAGATCAGTATAAAAAAAAGTACAGGGATGTACTTGCCCTTTCGGCGAGTGTACGATCGCTGCGCACCTTATGTGATCAGACACAAAAGGACTTGGATTACCTTTCTTTTCAATATAACGAGCTGCAGTCCGCAAAACTTGAAGAAGGTGAACAGGAAGAACTGGAAAAGGAATTGGGTATGTTGGAGCATGCTGCTGAAATCAGGCAGTCCCTTTTCCAGATATTGGATATTTTGGAAAACGGACAGGCACCTGTGCTATCTGCTGTAAAAGATGCTGTCAGGCTAGCCGGTTCCATAACAGTCCAAAACTCCGGTTTCAAAGATGTGTCAGAGAGAATGGAACAAGCAAGGATTGAGCTCAAGGACTTGGCCCAGGAATGTTCAAGATCCCTGCAGCAAGTCAGGGATGATCCTGCCAGGCTGGAATCCGTTACCCTCAGGCTGGATACGATTTATTCCCTGCAGCGCAAACACCGTGTGCAGACTATAGGAGAACTGCTTTTACTTGAGAAAAGTATAGAGAAAAAACTGAATGAGGCAGTGAACGATTCTTCCAACCTGGATAAATTGGAAAAAGAACTGGAAAAGGCTGTTCAGGAACGGAACTCCCTTGCCGAACGTCTGCACCGGGAACGCAACGATTGCCTTAAAGATCTTTCACATCAGCTGCGCACGAGGCTGGCCTTACTCGGAATCCCAGACGCACAGATAGATTTTGTTATACAACAGAATCCTTCATACGGACCATTGGGAAACACCCGTATTGAGATTATGTTTTCTGCAAACAAGGACATGTCTCCCAGGGAATTGAGCAGTATAGCCTCGGGAGGGGAAATGTCCCGCCTGATGTTGTGTGTCAAATCGGTAATTGCCCAACATTCCGGATTGAGTACCATCATTTTTGATGAAGTTGATCTGGGAGTATCCGGGAAGATCGCTGACCGCATGGGAAATATGATCCATGAGCTTTCGGAGTACATGCAGGTCCTTGCGATAACACACCTGCCCCAGGTCGCAGCCAAGGGGAGCACCCATTACCTGGTAAAAAAAGATGTCGTTGAACAAGTGACCGAAACACGAATTTTACCTCTGACAGGTGATGCAAGGATTATGGAAGTGGCCAGGATGTTGAGTGGGTCTAGCATTACACCTGCTGCCATTCAAAATGCACAAGAATTGTTAAAATCATAATTATGAGAGTACTGATATTGGAAAATTACGATCGTATTTCTGCCTGGGCAGCTAATTATATAGCAGAAAAGATCAATGCTTTTACGCCTAACGCCGGGAATCCTTTTGTGCTGGGTCTTCCAACTGGTTCTTCTCCCCTGGGCACCTACAGGGAGCTCATCTCTTTATACAAAGCAGGAAAAGTATCCTTCAGGAATGTGGTTACGTTCAATATGGATGAATACGTGGGCATACCGGAGGATCATCCGCAGTCATACCATTATTTCATGCAGGAAAACTTTTTCAAGCATATTGATATCAGGCCTGAAAACATCCATATCCTGAACGGAAATGCACCTGATCTTGTTGCCGAATGCGCTGCTTATGAAGAAGCCATCAGAAACGCAGGAGGGATAGATCTCTTCCTGGGAGGTGTGGGATCTGACGGTCACATTGCCTTTAATGAACCGGGATCATCGCTTGTCTCCAGGACAAGGATTAAGACGCTGACTACAGAGACCATATATGCCAATGCCCGGTTTTTTGACAATAATATGGACAAGGTTCCCAAAACGGCACTTACCGTAGGCATAGGGACTATTATGGATGCCGGCCAAGTCATGATCCTGGTCAGCGGTCATACGAAAGCCAGGGCATTGCGTCATGCCATAGAAGGTCCTATTTCCCATATGTGGACAATAACTGCGTTGCAGATGCACCCCCATGTGATCATCGTGTGCGATCGGGCTGCAACCGGGGAATTAAAAACAGAGACGGTCCGCTATTTTATGGACATTGAAAAGGATAACCTTTGATCAGGGAAGGAGCTCCACAGTGAAATCGGGACGGTAGCGGATTATCCGGGTACTTATATTGGAATAACCCCCTTTCCCTGATTTTTTCAGAAATGATATTTTAGTTTGCAGCAAAGGCAACTGAAGATTTTCCAGGCAGTCTTCAAAATGCTTGCCGTACCTGTTAAGTGCATACATAAAATAGTAAGCCACATCATAGCCCTGAAATGCAAACTGCGAAGGTTCGCTATGAAACAAACCCCTGTAATGTTGCACAAATTGCCTGACAGCGGAATCTGAATAATCTACGTAGGCAGTTACCGGCAGAATAACTTGTAGTTGATGGAGGGCTGTGAGATCCAGCGTTTCAAAACTCCTCCATCTTGACAATCCGAACAGTTCTACTGGTATACTGTCGTAAGCTGTCAACAAGTGCAGGTTCCTGATGGCATCAGAGACAAAGGCCTCATTCTGAGAAGCTATAATGACCTGATTTCTTGGATTGGATCCTAAAAGCTCTCTCAGGACTTCGGTAACTTCCCTTCCCTGAAGAACATCATATGAGAAGTTTCTGTACGGCACCAGGTTATTGTCCAGTAAAGTGCGGATACCCCGGGAAACGATTTCTTCCCCTTCCTCGGATATGATCCAGATAGAGGCGTAGTGTGGTTCCAGATACTTTAGAAGGGATTGCTGTTGGGCAGTTAGTGCGGGTTGTATTTGAAACAAATCGGGAGAGGAATTGACCCAGACCTCTGCATTGCCATCCAAAGGGGACACTATTTTTGTCCCGCTGTGCCTGAAATAAGCCAGCGTGCTTCCAATCTCGTTGGAATAGACAGGACCGATTATCAGATCGCTCCTGCCCAATCTTTCACCGGAAAGCAATTCGTCCGCAGACTGTTCGTTCCAGTCAAAAACCTGCAGTACAACCTGCATACCCTGGTTTTTTATCTTTTCGACAGCAAGGAGCACTCCCTGGTAAAATTCCAAGAAACCCGGACTGCTCACATTCTCTGACAAAGGCAGTATGAGTGATACCACAGGCCTGTATGTACCCGAAGGGATATAATCACGGCATGGGGGAATCCTTTCCTTTATTGGCTGGAACTGATCCGGTACAGCAACCGTATCCTTTGGCAATGTCTGAATATCTTCTGCCTTTGGGGAATCAGGATCCGGTATGAGCAGTATCTGTCCACGTGACACCTCCCCTGTGGTAAGATTATTCAGGATAGCAATATCTTTAGGGTTGGCTTTATATTTTCTGGCAATGGAATACAATGTCTCCATCCAGCGGACCCTGTGCCGGATATACTTCTGTTGCTGTGCATTAAGGTTTATTGCACCAAACAACAGAATAATGAATAAAAAGCGACGTATCTTCATAAACGGGCTAGCATATTGCGGATGCAACCCTCCATATTGTCGTAAAATGCATCATCGTAAGTGAGGGGTACAAAAGCCGTGCCCGTCAGGTGTTCAAACAATTCTATATAGCGGTTCGAAATACTTAATATCACATCGTCTGTCAGCTCCGGCATCTTTTGTCCGGGTTGTCCGCTAAAACCGTTCTCCATAAGCCATTCCCTTACGAATTCCTTGGATAGTTGTCTGGGTGGGAGCCCCTGGGGAAAATTCCTATGGTAATCTTCTGCGTAGAAATACCGGGATGAATCGGGGGTGTGGATTTCATCTATCAGGTAAATCCGGCCTCCAAGCTTTCCAAATTCGTATTTAGTATCTACAAGAATAAGACCTTTTTCGGCAGCCAGTTCCTGTCCCCGTGCAAACAATGCCAGTGAATACGCTTCCAGTTTTTCGTAATCTTCCTGGCTAACCAGACCTCTGGCAATGATTTCGTCCCTTGAAATATCCTGATCGTGGGAGCCAATAGCGGCCTTGGTCGTAGGAGTAACGATCGGTGTCTGAAACGGCTGATGTTCTCTCATGCCATTAGGCAGTGAGATTCCGCACAGTGTGCGTTGCCCGCTTTTATAAGTTCTCCATGAACTTCCTGTCAGATAGGCCCTGACGATCATTTCAACGGGAAATGGTTCACACCGGTAACCGACAGTGACCATAGGATGAGGTGTGGCGATCTTCCAATTTGGAACGATATCACTTGTCAGGTCCAGGAATTGAGAGGCTATTTTATTTAGTATCTGACCTTTGTAGGTAATGCCTCTAGGAAACACAAAATCAAAGGCGGATATCCTGTCGGTCGCTATCATTACCAGGATACGTCCGTCAATAGTATAGACGTCGCGGACTTTTCCAATATATGAACCTGTCTGCCGGGGAAAATGAAATTCAGTACGTGTGACCGATCTCATAACGATCGACTATTTGCGGCTTTTAGCGTACTCCCTGTTAAGTGCGTTAACCACATCAGTTGTGATATCCAGTGCCTTGCTGCCTTCAATGACGGTGTTGCTGCTTCCGTCAGTAGTCAGTATCAGGTCATAATTGTTTATCACACGGTATTCAGCCAGGTAAGTCCTGAGGGCATCCAGTACGCGGTTGAGCATAACCTGATTTTCTTCTGCCAGTTCCAATTGTTTTTGCTGGGCATATTGTTCCAGTTCCTGTTGGCGGGCAGCCAGCTGGTTCTGCTGTGTTTCTGCTTGGGACCTTGTGATCAGTCCTTTTTGCACTTTTTCCTGGAAATTGTTCACATCATTTTCAAAAGCACGTCCTTTCTTTGTCAGGTCATCTTCAACAATACGGGCTTTTGCAGTCAGATCTGCCTGGAGATCAATAAAAAAATCATATTTATTAAAGAGTGAATCAATGCGTATGTAAACGATGCTACCGGCAGCTGGCTGGCTAATCTCCTGTTCGGATTTTTCCGGACCGGGTGTTCCTTTTCCTGCTCCCGTAAAGTATAAAGCATAGAGGACTATAATAGCAAGTGCCAGAAGAATAGTGGTTATCAGTGATGTTTTTTTCATAATTAATTTAATAAATACTAAGAACTCGCAAATATAATTAAAAATCGGAGAGATGCCTTAAGTACATCTGAATGGTATTTTCCAACCCCAGGTAAATCGACTCACAGATCAATGCATGTCCAATGGAAACTTCAAGGAGTCCCGGGATATTACGACGAAAATAGGCAATGTTTTCCAGGTTCAGGTCATGACCGGCATTCAGTCCCAGAGAACAGGACATGGCTGTCTGTGCAGCCTTTATATACGGTTCGATGGCTTTCTCCGGGTTCAGACTGTACATTTTGGCATAGGCTTCCGTATAGAGTTCCACACGATCTGTTCCTGTCTTTGCAGCAGCACTTACCATTTCCGGATCGGGGTCCACAAAAATGGACGTTCGTATCCCGGCCTTCTTAAATAGGGCCACCCATTCTTTCAGTTCCCGTCCAAACCGGAGTGTATTCCATCCGGCGTTCGAAGTAATGGCATCGTGGGCGTCCGGAACAAGTGTTACCTGATCAGGTTTTGTTTCAAGAACTAGATCGATAAATGAAGGGATAGGATTTCCCTCTATGTTAAATTCGGTAGTTATAATTGGCCGGATGTCCCTGACGTCCCTGTAGCGTATGTGACGTTCATCCGGTCGCGGATGGACTGTAATCCCATTTGCACCGAATTGTTCACAATCCTTGACGGCTTGTAGCACATCAGGCATGTTCCCTCCGCGCGAATTGCGCAGGGTAGCAAATTTATTTACGTTAACACTCAGTTTTGTCATTATTCGTTATCTTTGTTGCAAAAGTAAGCCAACTTATCGGCAATACAAATATGAAGGTCGTTTTTTACGGTAAGGAAATAAAAAAAGACTGGTTTCTTCCTGAAAAGGAGGGAGTTTCTTTTCAAATACTGGGAAATGACCGGAAGTTGCCGCCGGAAACCGATCTGCTTGTCACTGTGGGAGGTGACGGCACTTTTCTGGAAGCACTTGAGATTGTGGGGGATTCAGGTATTCCAATTGCCGGAGTGAACTTTGGCCGCATGGGTTTCTTGACCGGTTGCGGTCCTGATTTTATCGGACACTTATTTGATTCTGTTCAAAATAAGAAGTTTTCAACGACAAATCATACGGTTTTGTCTATAGAAGGGGAAACAAAGAAGGAGCAGATCTATCCCTATGCCATAAACGAAATTTGTATCCAGCGCTTCAGTTCGGCCATGATTGAGATGGATGTGAAAATGAACGGCAAGCATCTGTCCACCTATCGAGGAGATGGCGTAATTGTGGCCACGCCTACCGGCTCTACGGCTTATTCCCTGAGCGTTGGCGGACCTGTGGTCTTCCCTGAATCGGGGGTACTCATAATATCACCTATTGCACCACATAACCTGAACGTACGTCCTCTTGTTATTCCTGACAACGCCGTTCTGGAAATTAAAGTAAGGAGTCGCAGTCCGAATGCACATTTGCATCTGGACAACAGATCGGTAGTCGTGGACCTTCCTTACGGTTTTGTGGTGAAAAAGGCCCATTTTAGTATTACCAGCCTGTCTTTTACGGGGAACGATTTTATCACTACATTGAGAGAAAAACTGATGATGGGATTTGACAAGAGAAACGGAGACCAGGAAAATGAATGAATATAAAGATAATATTCCGCAACACGTGTCCATAATCATGGACGGAAACGGACGATGGGCACTGTCCCGTGGGATGGAACGAAAAGAAGGACACAGGTGTGGTGCAGAAGCTATGCGTATAGCTGCTGAATTTGCTGTTGAAAAGGGAATATCTTACCTCAGCCTGTTTGCTTTTTCAGAAGAAAACTGGGGACGTCCTAAATGGGAGACGGATGCGTTGATGACCCTACTGATGGATACTATTCATGACGAGACACCCAATATGATGAAAAACAACGTACGTTGTCTTTTCATAGGGAATCGCAATAATTTAAATGCTGATATACTGCAGCAAATGGACAAATGTATGGCAGAGACTGCCTGCAATAACAAGATGACCCTAATCATTGCTATCAATTATAGCGGTAAATGGGATATATTACAGGCTGTGAAACAGTTGCTTATGGAAAATCCATCCGGGGATATCACCCTTTCACAAGATGTTTTTTTCAATTATCTTTCTACAGCGGGAATCCCTGACCCTGATCTGATGATAAGGACAAGCGGTGAAATGCGCATTAGCAATTTCATGTTGTGGCAAATGGCCTATACTGAATTGTATTTTACACCCGTACTTTGGCCCGATTTTCGCAAGTCTGATTTCGAAGCTGCCCTGGAAGCCTTTAAAAAGAGAAAACGCCGTTTTGGAAAGATTGAAGAATCTATTAATATCCCTTAAATGAAGCACCTGATCCTCTGCCTTATTTTTTTATTGACGGGAATTCATCTTTCTGCCCAGATTGCGGAACGATCGGCGGTTAAAGATTCTACTGATCAAAATCAAAGCTCTGTAGTGATCGATTACACCAATCCCAGAAAATGTACGATTGCCGGTCTGACTGTAACCGGGGTTAATTATTTGAATGCGGATCAGATACTTTCCCTTACAGGTCTTGCTATTGGCGATACGATCAACATACCGGGTGAAGAGATTCAGACCATTGTTAAACGGCTCTTTATGCAGCGTTTCTTTTCCGATGTGGGAGTATATGTCGACAGCCTTGTCAACGACCAGGCTTATCTAAACATCAACATTGCCGAACGGCCCAGGGTCTCTCTGTGGAAATACGAAGGTGTCAGGAAAGGGGAGCAGACCGATATTGAAGAAAGGGTCCGTCTGAGGAGGGGAAGCGAGCTGTCAGATTATGTGATCAAATCTTCCAGTGAAATCATAAGACGGTATTACCTTGAAAAAGGATTTCTCAAATGCGAGGTAACGGCAACACATCAGGAGGACTCCATCATAAAAAATGCCGTTCAGGTCACATTTCATGTAGACCGTAAGGAGAAAGTTCGCATAAAACAGATCAACTTTCTGGGTAGCGATAAGATTTCTTTGCTCAAAATGCGGTTTGCCATGAAGAAGACAAAAGACAAACGGTTGTACAATTTCTTCTTCAGTAAAAAATTTGATGAAAAGGAATACAATAACGATAAGCAGCTTTTGTTACAGAAGTTTCATGAATTGGGTTACCGGGATGCACGTATAGAAAAAGATTCCATTTATCATATAGATGAAAAGAACCTGGGGATAGATATCCATATAGACGAAGGGAAAAAATATTATTTCCGTAATATTACATGGACGGGTAATACCCAGTATTCCAGTGAAATGCTCAATTCCGTTTTGCGTATCGGAAAGGGAGATGTCTATGACGTCGTAACTATGGAGGAACGCTTGTTCGGAGGAGGGAAAATGCAGCAGTCCAACGTCTCGCAGGTATATAAGGACCAAGGTTACCTGTTTTTCAGGGTAGTCCCCGTAGAAGTGAACATCGTACAGGATTCCGTCGATGTTGAAATGCGTGTTTTTGAAGGCAAACCGGCAACTTATAACCGGATTATCATCAACGGCAACAACGTCTCAAACGAAAAGATCATACGCCGGCAGGTCTTTACGCGTCCCGGCTATCTTTTTAGCCAGACGGAACTGGAACGGTCCATCAGGGAGATCGCGTCGATGGGTCACTTTGACCAGGAAGCCATCATGCAGATGGGAAGCGGTTTTAATGTTGTGCCCAACCAGGTGAACAATACGGTTGACATCATATACAATGTGACCGAAAAACCGGACAGCCAGTTTGAGATCGCAGGAGGTTGGGGTGGAAATACATTTGTAGGTACTGTAGGTATCAGTTTTAATAACTTCTCTGTAAAAAGACTGTTTGACAAACAGGCCTGGCGCCCCGTCCCCCTAGGTGACGGACAGACACTTTCACTCAGGTTCCAGACCAATGGAACGTACTATATGGCTTTGAGTGCGACTTTTGTCGAGCCGTGGCTGACCGGGAAAAAACCTACTTCATTCAGTACCAGCATTTATTACACAAGACAGACGGCATCTACCTATTATTACCTGACCAATGATCAGTTTATGGAAGTCTACGGACTGGGCATCGGATTGGGTACAAGGTTAAAATGGCCTGATAATTATTTTGTATTTTACAACCAATTAGATGTAAAAAGATACAACCTGCAGGATTGGGGCTATTACTTTATGTTTACGGACGGCCAATCCAACATTATTGACTACACCGTCACGTTACAGCGTAACTCCACAGACCAGATGATATATCCCCGCCAAGGATCCGATTTCAAATTCGGATTGCAGGTGACCCCGCCTTATTCCCTGTTCAGAAGCAAGGATACGGATTATGCCTCTATGACGGAAGCAGAGCGTTACCGTTGGATCGAATACCACAAATGGACATTTGATGCCAATCTGTACACCCGGCTTATCGGTGATCTGGTGTTAATGACAAGGGCTAATTTCGGTTATCTTGGCTTCTATAGCCGCAAACTCGGTTATTCACCGTTCGAGGGATTTATGCTCGGAGGGGATGGGATGAGTGGATACAACACCTATGGAGCAGATATTATATCCCAGCGAGGGTATTCGAATTATTCGCTGACTCCGACTGTTAATGATGCTTATGCAGGGCGTGTATATACAAGGTATACGGTTGAATTACGCTATCCTGTGATCCTGCAGCCTCAATCCACCATATATGCACTCCTTTTCCTGGAGGGAGGTAATTGCTGGAGTGATATACGGGATTTTAATCCTTTCTCCATCAAACGCGCCGCAGGTGTTGGAGTTAGGGTATTTCTGCCCATGATCGGTCTGTTGGGGATCGACTGGGGATACGGATTCGATACCGATTTCAGTGGTAAGAAAGGAGGATCGAATTTTCACTTTATGATTGGACAAACATTTTAATATCATTATTATGAAAAGAATGGTCTTGTTTTTAATGGTCAGTCTGATGGCAGGCAGTCTGCTGGCGCAGAAATATGCCGTAATCAATTCTGAAAACATACTAGGTGCACTACCTGAGTATACATCCGCACAGGAGCAAATCTCGAATTTACAGGAACAATACCAGCAAAAATTACAGGCAGAGTACAATGCTCTGGAAGACATGTTCCAGAAATACCAGAAAGATAAGCAATCCCTGAATGCTGAACAGAGACGTTTACGTGAACAACAGATCATAGACCGGGAGAACGAAGTTAAAGAATTACGTGAACAGTATTTCGGACAGGAAGGAACTTTGGCAAAGGCTTCGGAGGTCCTCTTTAATCCCATCAGGGAAAGGATGCAGGAAGCCATCCGGTATATAGCAGACCGTTACGGCTACAGTCTCGTCCTGGATGTTTCCTCAGGTATGGGAGTTGTCCATTATGTTCCTAATATCGACATAAGTAATCTGGTAATAGAAAGATTACAGGCTGTCAGGTAAATTTTTTGTACATTTGTAATCTCTTTATAAACCAAAACTTATGAAACGTATTGTTATTGTCCTTATTCTGTCGTTGTGCGTAGCTGGGACAACTATTGCTCAAAATCTGAAATTCGGTCATATCAATTCACAGGAATTAATAGGACTTATGCCTGAAAGGGATTCGGCATTGATTAAATTGCAGAATTACACGAATGAAGTGGAAGAGACGATCACTGAAATGCAACAGGAGTACCAGACAAAATACAACACCTACCAGCAAAGACAGGCAACATGGACAGCTGCTGTTCTGGAAGCAAAACAAAGAGAACTGATAGAGATTCAGCAACGGCTGGAACAATTCAGCCAGGGGGCACAGCAGGAGTATCAGCAGATGCAGCAGATCTTGTTTGCTCCTGTTTTCCAAAAGGCAAATGAAGCCATTGCCAAAATTGCCAAAGACAACGGCTTTACGTTTATTTTCGATCTGTCAGCCGGAGGTCTTGTTTATTTCGATGAACAGATAAGTATAAACATCCTGCCCATGGCGAAAAGCGAGTTGGGCATTCCTGCCGAAAAGGTAGCTCCCACACAATTGCCTGGCATGGAACAACAATAAACTTCTGATCTATGAACGGATCATCCATTGGAATAATGGATTCCGGTATTGGTGGACTTACCGTTCACAACCACATCAAGGCGCTTCTTCCCAGGGAGCGCTTGATTTATGTGGCCGATACGGTTTACTGTCCCTATGGGACCAAGACGGTTGAAGCTATCAGGCACAGGTGTAAGGTCATAACCCGTTTTCTGCTTGATCAGAACTGCAAGATCATAGTGATTGCCTGTAATACGGCAACAGCTGCGGCCATAGAAACACTACGCGAGACTTTCCGTGACACGCTTATTGTAGGTATGGAACCTGCAGTCAAACCCGCTGTGCTCCATACGCAAAGTGGAATAGTAGGCGTGCTGGCCACAAAGGGAACTTTTAAAGGATCGCTGTATCATAGGACCCTGGCAACGTTTGCCGGTCAGGTCCATGTCCTGGAGCAAGTTGGAGAAGGCTGGGTGGAAGCGGTAGAACGGGGAGCCTTTGATACACCGGAAACGGAAGAAATGGTCCGAAAGACCATAAAGCCTATGCTCGATGCCGGTGTGGACCATTTGGTGCTGGGTTGTACCCATTATCCTTTTCTGGTTCCCGTAATACGCAGGATCGCCGGTTCGGGAGTTGTAATAGTCGATCCGGCACCGGCTGTTGCCCGGAGGGTTGCTTCATTATTGAGCGAAAAGGGATGGCTGGCCGGTGACGACAGCAAAACAGGAGAAGATCTGTATTATTCTTCCTGTAAAGATACGAGCGTACTTCCCAGTGCCGTTCCGAATACGGCAAAGGGCGGAATTATAAACTGGAGACCGTATACGTTCGAGAACATGTCGTAGGTCTTCTCAATCTGAGGAAGACGTGTGAGCGAACCGACAAACACTACATTTGTTTTGTTACAGCTTTTACACACCATGACTGCCATACTCCCGATAACCTGCAGGACAAGGTTGATTACGGCCAGAGCCAGATCTTCCCTGCAGGCACGTGACGATTGTTCGGTATACAGGGGATGGGCAAGTTTTCCGAAGTTAGCGGCTGTCAGGAACGGGGGTAACTGTTCCAACTCCTGGTCCGTAACGTCACGGATCAGCAGATCAACGTTTTCCAGGTTACCATGGGATGCCAGCCTTGCGATTTCACTGACTGATGAAGTACCCAAAATACACTTTCCAAGGCCGGTGAGCGTTCCTCCTCCTATGCCGGTTCCTCCCAGGTGACGTATCGTGTCCAAAGAAGCCTCTACGTAAGTCGTTCCTGTTCCCATATTCACGATCAGGGCTTGATCAAGCTCTGACAGGGCAAGGCCTCCTTTGCCGATAGATTCCACTTCGGGGACGATAGTGGTAGGAATTTCCAAGATATTATCCTTCACCAGGTTTGCGTGAGTTCCCGTTGCCGATATGTGTTCTATGGAATTGAGCGGAATATCCTCCCGGATCAGGAAACTCTCCAGGGCATTATAAAAATCTTCTACCTTATCGTTGGTTTTATATTGAAAAACAGCCTGGGGAGAAGGATAATCCTTTTCCCCAGGCCTTATCAGAGCCATTTTAGTCAGTGTAGAACCAAAATCAAGGCCCAGTCTGAACATTATTAGATAACTCCTTGTTCAAGCATGGCACGTGCCACTTTCATGAAACCGGCAATATTGGCTCCCTTCACGTAGTTTATGTAACCGTCTTTCTGTTTGCCGTGATTAACACATGCCTGGTGTATGCTAGACATGATCTGGTGCAGTTTGGCATCTACTTCTTCTGCGGGCCAATTGAGGTGAGTGGCATTTTGTGACATTTCCAGTCCCGATGTGGCAACGCCTCCTGCATTAACGGCTTTACCCGGGGCAAAAGTAATTTTTGCATTATGGAAAGCTTCAATGGCCTCAGGGGTACAACCCATATTGGAAACTTCTGCTACCAGGAGCACTTTATTGGCGACCAGGTTTTTGGCATCTTCACCGTTGAGCTCATTCTGGGTGGCACAGGGCATAGCTATGTCAACTTTTACTTCCCACGGTTTTTTACCTGCATGGAATACGGAACCGGGGAATTTGTCGGCGTAAGGTGCAACGATGTCGTTACCACTGGAACGCAGTTCCAGCATGTAGGCTATTTTTTCTTCATTCAGTCCGTCTTTATCATAAATATAGCCGTCAGGTCCTGAAATGGTTACTACTTTGGCTCCCAGTTCGGTTGCCTTTTGAGCTGCTCCCCAGGCTACGTTCCCGAATCCCGATACGGCAACGGTCTTGCCTTTGATCTTCTGACCGATTTCCTGAAGCATATGCTGAACAAAATAGACGGCACCATAACCGGTGGCTTCCGGACGGATCAGCGAACCACCCCAGGTAAGACCTTTTCCAGTCAGGACTCCCGTATGTTCACGTGCCAATTTTTTATACCAGCCGAAAAGATAACCTACTTCCCTGGCACCAACTCCGATGTCCCCGGCAGGAACGTCGGTATAGGGACCGATATGCTGCCACAATTCTGTCATATAAGCCTGACAGAAACGCATGATCTCGTTGGAAGAACGGCCGCGGGGATCAAAATCGGACCCACCTTTGCCGCCGCCCATAGGCAGTGATGTAAGGGCATTCTTGAAGGTCTGTTCAAATCCCAAGAATTTTAGAATGGAAAGATTCACTGAACGGTGAAAACGAATACCACCCTTATATGGTCCTATGGCATTGTTATATTGCACACGGTAACCGGTGTTAACCTGTACTTCCCCCTTGTCATCTACCCAGGTGACCCTGAACGTAAAAACCCGGTCAGGCTCTACAAGACGTTCTACGATACCGGCTTTTTCAAACTCAGGATGTTGGTTATACACTTCTTCGATTGATTCCAGTACTTCGTGAACAGCTTGCAGATACTCTTTTTCGTGCCCGTACTTGGCCTCAAGAGCTACCATTATTTCTTTTGCTTTCATAATAATTAATAAATTAAAAAATGATTATTGATATTTATACAGTTATTCTACTACCCATGTATCTCCGCTTCTGAGCATATCGTTCATACAGCGGATATTTGATTTATTGGCTAATTCAGTTACCTGATCCCGCACCATATCGTCGTAGGTACGGTCTTTAACACGGCGGATGATTCCAAGAGCGACGGGAAGTTCAGGCCATTCCATTTCGCAAAGCATTATATGGATACCATGATTCTGTTCTTCAGCATTGTGGACCAGCAGGTCGTCGGTTGTAATCCCGTTTTCCCCTATCGTGACCGCTTTAAGACGCATTCCATCCAGAATCAGTCCTTTATCCTTATTCTTACCGAAAATCATAGGTTTTCCGTGTTGGAGTACAATAGTACGGTCAGCACGCACATCCCTGTCGGAAATAATCGAATGGGTTCTGTCATTGAAAATGACACAGTTTTGCAGAACTTCCACAAGAGCGGTACCGTCGTGTTTAGCTGCCTCTACCATGATCTCTTGTGTCAACTGCAGTTCCATATCCAAGGTCCGGGCAAAGAACGTACCGCGGGCACCCATAGCCAACGCTCCCGGATTGAATGGGTGTTCAACGGTCCCGAAAGGAGATGTCTTGGTGATCGTCCCCCATTTTGAAGTGGGGGAATACTGTCCTTTGGTAAGACCATAAATCCGGTTGTTGAACAATACAATATTAATGTCAATATTTCTGCGGATAGCATGTATCAGGTGATTTCCCCCAATAGCTAAAGAATCTCCATCACCTGTCATTTCCCACACGGAAAGGGTAGGGTTGGCAACTTTTATACCTGTTGCAATGGCAGCGGCCCTCCCGTGGATACTATGAAAACCGTATGTTTTCATATAATAGGGGAAACGTGATGAACAGCCTATTCCCGAGACAAAAACATACCTTTCTTTGGAATAGCCCAATGCCTCACTGATCTCGGGCAATGCGCGCTGCACTGCTGCCAGGACTGCGTGGTCCCCGCATCCGGGGCACCACTTCACTTCTTGATCCGATTTAAAGTCTTGAGGAGTGAATTTCATTTTACTATCTTATTGATTGCTTCTATTATTTCTGTTACGATAAAGGGTTGTCCCTGTATCTTGTTATATTGTAGATACGTGAACTGGGGCATTTTAGATCTCAGGTAATTGGCAAAATGTCCGCTGTTTAGTTCAAAAACAATGATCTTTTTAAAACGTCCGAAGATTTCTTCTGTGTTCAACGGAAGGGGATTGATGTAATCGAAGTGTGCAAGGCCCACTTTTATTCCATCGGAATGCAACTGGCTTTGGGCATTCAGCATATGCCCATAAGTTCCTCCCCAACTGACCATCAGAATGTCACCTTCCTGCTCTCCAATAACACTTTGCGGGGGAATCAACCTGGCAAGACGGGCTACTTTTTCTGCCCTCTCATTGACCATTTGCTGATGTACCAGGGGATCTGAAGAAACAGCACCCTTATGGTTCTTTTCCAGACCGCCGACCCTGTGTTCCAGGTTTGGGGTACCGGGCAGGGCCCAGCGTCGTACCATTGTTTCAGGGTCACGTTTAAAGGGATAAAAATGCGGTTCGCCTTCTTCCAGTTCCTGTATCAGAGGTGGATTAATACTGGGATAATCATTTATATCGGGTATCCTCCACGGTTCTGATCCGTTACCAAGGAATCCTTCTGATAGTATGATCACAGGCATCAGATGTTCCAGTGCATATTTGGCTGCATAGAAAGAAGCTTCAAAACAATGTGACGGAGAATGAGGTGCGATAATGGCAACCGGACATTCCCCGCTCCGTCCGTATAACGCCTGGTTCAGGTCTGTCTGTTCCGTTTTGGTAGGTATCCCTGTTGAGGGGCCGGCGCGTTGTACATCTATTACTACCAAAGGAAGTTCTGCCATGACGGCCAGGCCTAGTGCTTCCGATTTCAAAGACAGCCCGGGTCCTGAGGTGCTGGTCACCGCCAGTGAGCCGGCATAGGAAGCTCCTATGGCCGTACAGATTCCGGCGATCTCATCTTCACATTGAAGCGTCTTTACACCCAGTTCTTTATGTATGGCAAGCTCTTCCAGGATGCCTGTTGCAGGGGTTATGGGATACGATCCGCAAAACAGGGGTCTTCCCGATTTTTCAGAAGCGGCCATAAGACCCCAGGCAATGGCCTTGTTACCGTTTATGTTACGGTAGATCCCGGGTTTTTGCTTCGATGGTTTGACAATATATGTGTCGGCAATGGCCTGGATATTACTTGCATAGTTTACACCGTCTTTGAGAATCCTTAGGTTAATATCAATCAGTGCCGGGTCTTTGGCAAATTTCTTTCTGATAAATTTTTCAGTATGATCAAGGGGCATGTTATAAAGGAAGTAACATATACCCAGGGCAAACATGTTTTTACACCGGACACCTGATTTGGGATCGATCCCGCACAGGGTAGAACTTTCTTTTGTCAGGGTCGTAATGGGTGGGGCAATGATATTGCGATCACTGATATTGAGTTCGGCAAAGGCATCTTCGGTAGTGAATCCTGCTTTTTCCAGGCCTTTCTTGTCGAAGGTGTCAATATCCACGATAATCGTGGCATTAGGCTTGAGCCATTTTACGTTTGATTTGAGTGCGGCTGGATTCATAGCTACCAGTACGTCACAATAATCTCCCGGGGTATAAATGGCGCTGCTCCCTATATGGACCTGGAAACCCGAGACCCCTGCAATTGTTCCCTGGGGTGCCCTGATCTCCGCCGGGAAGTCGGGGAACGTAGTTATATCGTTCCCAAAGAAAGCAGCGGTATCAGCAAACAGGGATCCTGTCAATTGCATTCCGTCCCCGGAGTCTCCCGTGAAACGGATTACAACATTCTGAACATCGATTACTTTGTGCGGCATAGATCTGTTATATATATTGATTTGTAATTTGAGATAGCAAATATATATAAAAAAATAAGGGCTGAGACCCTTATTTTTAATTATTTGTTATATAAAACATCATTATTTGGATAGTGATCGCTTTTCGACAATTTTTTCATGTCAGACTGCGAAGCTACCAAAATATTCTCATATTCCCTAAGACCGGTACCGGCAGGGATCAGGTGCCCGCAAATTACATTTTCTTTTAATCCTTCCAGGGTGTCACTCTTGCCAAATATGGCCGCTTCTGACAGTACTTTCGTAGTTTCCTGGAACGATGCGGCAGACATGAAACTATTGGTACGCAAGGCTGCACGGGTAATACCCTGTAATACCTGATTGGACGTTGCCGGTATAGCATCACGGGCCTGAACAATTTTAAGATCTTTCCGTTTGAGGGTTGAGTTTTCGTCCCTGAGCCTTCTCACGGTTATCATCTGACCCGGTTTCAGGACTTGTGAATCCCCTGCATCTGTTACGATCTTTTTATCAAATAAAAGATCGTTCTCCTGCATGAACTCCCATTTGTCCACCAATTGTTCCGGTAAGAAATGGGTATCCCCGGGATCGACTATCTCAATTTTTCGCATCATTTGGCGTACGATCACCTCAAAATGTTTATCGTTGATCTTCACGCCCTCATTACGGTATACGCTCTGTATTTCATTGACGATATACTCCTGTACCTTCGTGGGTCCTTGTATGAGCAGGATATCGGTTGGCGAGATGGCTCCTTCGGAAAGTGCCATACCTGCACGGACATAGTCGTTTTCCTGAACGAGGATCTGCTTGGACAGAGGAACCAGGTATTTCTTCTCTTCTCCCGTTTTGGAACGGACAATGATCTCCCGGTTCCCTCTTTTAATCCTTCCCATAAGGACTTCTCCGTCAATTTCCGACACAATGGCAGGATTGGACGGATTGCGGGCCTCAAACAATTCGGTAACACGGGGAAGACCTCCGGTGATGTCCCTGGATTTTCCGATGGCACGGGGTATCTTGACCAAAATGTCACCGGCCTTGATCTGCTGATTCTCTTTAACCATGATGTGCGCTCCGACCGGAAGGTTGTATTGCTTGAGCTCCTTCTTGTCTTTCATGATCTTGAGCGTCGGGTTACGTGATTTATCACGGCTTTCAATAATGACCTTGTCACGGTGCAGGGAATACTCATCTGTAGCTTCTTCACGATAGGTCACTCCTTCTACAAGACTGTCAAAAGATACCTTTCCGTCAAATTCGGCAATGGTAACGGCATTGTATGCATCCCATTCGCATATTTTGTCCTTTTCCTTTACTTGGTCACCGTTCTTAAAATAGAGAATGGCTCCGTACGGTATATTATAGGAAGAAAGAGTTATATGGGTATTGTTGTCCACAATGCGCATTTCCGCAGTACGGCCGATAACGATGGTCTGGGATTCTCCTGTTTCCGATGTTTTGGTCAACGTCCTGAGTTCGTCAATTTCCAGTGTGCCGTTGTAACGGGCCACGATCTCATTTTCTGAAATGATAGTCGAAGCAGTACCTCCCTGGTGGAAAGTCCTCAGGGTCAGCTGTGTCCCCGGTTCTCCGATGGACTGAGCCGCAATAACGCCGACTACTTCACCTTTTTCAACCATTCTTCCGGTAGCCAGGTTTCTGCCATAACACTTGGCACAGACACCTTTTCTCGATTCGCAAGTCAACACACTGCGGATCTCTATCTGTTCGATAGGAAGTGAAGATATCTTTGCTGCAATTTCTTCAGTGATCTCTTCTCCGGATTCTATAAGCAGGTCACCGGTAAGCGGATCGAAAACATCGTGAACACTGGTACGTCCCAAGATACGTTCGTAGAGAGATTCCACTATCTGATCCTTGTTCTTAATGGCAGTTGCCACAAGACCTCTCAGTGTGCCGCAATCTTCTTCATTGATGATCACATCGTGTGAAACGTCAACCAGACGGCGGGTAAGGTAACCGGCATCAGCTGTTTTAAGAGCTGTGTCTGCCAGACCTTTACGGGCACCGTGTGTCGATATGAAATACTCCAGGACTGACAAACCTTCCTTAAAGTTGGCCAGGACAGGGTTTTCAATGAGGTCGGCGCTTGTCGCTCCCGATTTCTGCGGTTTGGCCATCAGGCCGCGCATACCTGAAAGCTGGCTGATCTGTGTTTTGGATCCTCTGGCTCCTGAATCGAGCATCATATAAATAGGATTAAATCCCTCGTTGTCTTCCTTGAGCTGTCTTTCCAGGATGTCGGTAAGCCGGAGATTAACAGTTGACCAGATATCCGTGACCTGATTGTAACGTTCGTTATTGGCCAATAAACCCATGTTGTAGTTGGCTTTCACCTTTTCCACTTCCTGATAGCCTTTTTCAATAAGCGCTGCCTTTTCAGCGGGAACGATCACGTCATCCAGGTTGAATGACAGTCCACCCTTGTAGGCCATATTGTACCCGATCTCTTTTATGCTGTCGAGGAACTGTGCCGTTTGGGCAACGTCGGTCGTTTTGAGTACCAAATTGATGATATCGCGCAGGGAACGTTTTGTAAGTACCTCATTGATGTACCCGATTTCTTTGGGGACTACCTGATTGAAAAGTACCCGTCCTACGGATGTCTCTATGATGTGGTTACCTTTTGCCGGATCTGCAACAAAAACTTTTGTTCCGCGTGAAGGATTGTTTTCGTCATTGGCACAACGGACCGTGGTCTTATCCAGACGCAGTTTAATAGGCGTATGCATGTCAACCACTTTTTCGTTATAGGCAATGATCACCTCTTCGGCACTGTAGAAGATTATTCCCGCTCCTTTTCCCTTATTTCTTAATTTGGTAATATAGTAGAGGCCCAGCACCATGTCCTGTGAAGGAACGGTTATAGGTGCTCCGTTTGCAGGGTTAAGGATATTGTGCGAACCCAGCATCAGCAGCTGTGCCTCCAGAATGGCTGCATTGCCCAAAGGCAGGTGTACGGCCATCTGGTCACCGTCAAAGTCGGCATTAAATGCGGTACAGGCCAGGGGGTGAAGCTGAATGGCTTTCCCTTCTATCAGTTTAGGCTGGAATGCCTGGATACCGAGACGGTGCAGGGTAGGGGCACGGTTCAGCAGCACAGGATGTCCTTTCATAACATTTTCCAGGATATCCCAGATCATGGGATCTTTGCGGTCTACGATCTTTTTGGCAGATTTTACTGTTTTTACGATCCCCCTTTCTATAAGCTTCCTGATGATAAACGGCTTATAGAGTTCTGCCGCCATATCCTTGGGAAGTCCGCATTCGTGCATGCTCAATTCGGGGCCTACCACAATGACCGAACGGGCTGAATAATCGACACGTTTTCCTAACAAGTTCTGCCGGAAACGGCCTTGTTTCCCCTTTAGGCTGTCTGACAGGGATTTGAGGGCCCTGTTGGCTTCGGTCTTGACTGCATTGGATTTCCGGGAATTGTCAAACAATGAATCGACTGCTTCCTGAAGCATCCTTTTTTCATTTCTCAGGATCACTTCCGGGGCCTTGATCTCTATAAGGCGTTTCAGGCGATTGTTCCTTATGATTACACGGCGGTAAAGGTCGTTCAAATCCGAAGTGGCAAACCTTCCTCCGTCAAGGGGTACGAGCGGACGCAGATCAGGGGGTATTACCGGGATCACCTTCATGATCATCCATTCCGGTCTGTTGATGTCTTTCGATTCACGGAAAGCTTCCACTATGTTGAGCCTTTTGAGAGCGTCTGCTTTTCTCTGCTGGGAGGTTTCTACGTCTGCCTTATGGCGCAGGTCATAGGAAAGATCGTCCAGGTTCAGTCTCACCAGGAGTTTGTAAACGGCATCGGCACCTATACCGGCAATGAATTTATTGGGATCTTCATCGTCCAACATTTGGTTTTCCTTGGGAAGAGTTTCCAGGATATTCACATATTCCTCTTCTGTCAGGAAATCGAGTTCGTTAATCCCATCCTGGGACTTTATACCAGGTTGTATAACCACATATCTCTCGTAATAAATGATCGCTTCAAGCTTTTTGGACGGTATGCCCAGCAGGTATCCGATTTTGTTGGGAGTGGAACGGAAGTACCAGATATGAGCTACGGGGACAACAAGTAATATGTGGCCCATACGTTCCCTGCGCACTTTTTTCTCAGTCACTTCCACTCCGCAACGGTCGCAGGTGGTCCCACGATAGCGAATGCGTTTGTATTTTCCACAATGGCACTCATAGTCTTTTGAGGGACCGAAGATACGCTCACAAAACAATCCGTCCCGCTCCGGTTTATAGGTGCGGTAATTGACTGTTTCGGGCTTTAGCACTTCTCCCTTCGACATTGCCAGGATCTCTTCCGGGGAAGCCAGTCCTATGGTGATTTTTTTGAAGTCGCTTTTTAACTTGCTATCTTTTTTGTAAACCATAATCCAAATTTTATTCCAGGTTAACGCTAAGTCCCAGACCACGCAACTCATGTAGCAATACGTTCAAAGATTCGGGAATGCCAGGTGAGGGCATTGTATCCCCTTTGACTATGGCTTCATAAGCACGTGAGCGTCCGGTCACGTCGTCTGATTTAACAGTCAGGATCTCCTGCAAAATGTTTGCCGCACCGAACGCTTCCAGTGCCCAAACCTCCATTTCCCCGAAACGTTGTCCACCAAATTGTGCCTTACCGCCCAGGGGTTGCTGGGTTATTAGTGAATAAGGACCTATCGACCGTGCATGCATTTTGTCGTCTACCATATGCCCCAACTTGAGCATATAGATAACCCCGACAGTTGCCGGCTGGTCAAAACGTTCCCCGGAACCTCCGTCGCGGAGATATGTTTTTCCGTATTTGGGAATGTTTGCTTTATCGGTTAACACGGTGATTTCTTCAAGCGATGCCCCGTCAAAGATCGGCGACGAATACGATTGTCCGAGTTCTCTTCCGGCCCAGCCCAGAACGGTTTCGTAGATCTGTCCCAAGTTCATACGTGAAGGCACACCCAAGGGGTTCAGGACGATATCGACAATAGAACCGTCATCCAGGAAAGGCATATCCTCATCACGGACCACTTTTGCCACAATGCCTTTGTTCCCGTGCCGTCCTGCCATTTTATCCCCCACACGGATCTTTCGCTTTTTGGCAATATAAACCTTCGCAAGCTGCATGATTCCGGAGGGCAGTTCGTCCCCGATAGTCAAACTGTATTTGATACGCTTGAGTTCTGCATCCAGTTCCTTGTAACTGATCAGATAATTGTTGATCAATTTCCGGATCAGGGTATTGGTATGCTTATCATTGGTCCATTTGGTGGGATTGATGTTCTCGTAAACAATACCCGAAAGAAGATCCCTTGTAAAGCGGGTTTCTTTTGGAACGATAACTTCTCCGTAAAGATCGGTTATACCCGGAGACGTCTTTTCTTTTAGCAGAGTCTCGAGCTTATCCAGGAACGTGTTGTGAAGTGCGTCAAAACGTATCTTGAATTGCTCTTCAGCTTGCTGTACCTGCATTTTGGCTATGGGTTTAACCTTCTTTGATCCTTCTTTCATCACACGGGAGAAAAGACGTTTGTCTATCACAGTTCCATATAGAGAAGGTGAAGCCTTAAGTGAAGCATCCTTGACATCGCCAGCCTTGTCCCCAAAAATGGCCCGCAGAAGCTTTTCTTCCGGAGAAGGATCGCTTTCACCTTTGGGAGTGATCTTTCCTATTAGGATATCTCCCGGCTCAACATAGGCTCCTATACGGATAATTCCGTTCTCGTCCAGGTTCTTGGTCGCTTCTTCAGATATATTGGGGATATCGCTTGTCAACTCTTCCATGCCACGTTTGGTATCACGGACTTCCATGATGTATTCGTCAACATGGATAGAGGTGAAAATATCTTCGCTAAGCATCCTTTCAGAAAGCACAATGGCATCTTCAAAGTTGTATCCCTTCCAGGGCATAAAGGCAACTTTTAAGTTACGGCCTAAGGCAAGTTCACCGTTATGCGTGCCATATCCTTCTGTCAGGATCTGTCCCTGTGTCACCTTTTGTCCCTTCCTTACTATCGGTTTCAGGTTTACCGAGGTATTCTGGTTGGTTTTCCTGTATATGGGAAGTTTATAAACGGTAATCTCGGGGTGGAAGCTGACAAATTTCTCGTCAGCTGTCCTTTCATACCGTATGTGTATTTCATTGGCATCCACAAATATGACTTCACCCTTACCTTCGGCAGTGATTTGTGTCCGGCTGTCGCGGACAACGGTACTCTCCAATCCTGTGCCTACGATGGGGGCTTCGGGTCTTATCAGGGGAACTGCCTGGCGCATCATGTTGGATCCCATCAAGGCCCTATTGGCGTCGTCATGTTCCAGGAACGGTATGAGTGAAGCGGCAATAGAAGCGATTTGATTGGGAGCCACGTCCATCAGATGAACCTCTTCTTTTGTAACCACCGGATAATCAGCTTCATAACGGCATTTAATCCTTTCATCAGTGATATGACCTTCATCATCCAGGTTTACATTCGCCTGAGCCACCATACGTTCCTCTTCTTCTTCGGCGCTCATGTATATGTATCCTTTCGATGACAGGTCAACTTGTCCTTGGTTTACTTTCCGGTAAGGAGTTTCAATAAATCCCAGGTCATTGATCCTTGCATATACGCAAAGAGAAGAGATCAACCCGATATTGGGACCTTCAGGGGTCTCGATCGGACAAAGCCTTCCGTAGTGTGTGTAATGCACGTCACGTACCTCAAATCCGGCACGTTCTCTGGAAAGGCCTCCGGGGCCGAGTGCGGAAAGACGCCTTTTATGTGTCATTTCAGCCAAGGGGTTAGTTTGGTCCATGAATTGCGACAGCTGCGATGTCCCAAAGAAGGAGTTGATCACAGAAGACAATGTCTTGGCGTTAATCAGGTCTATGGGGGTAAATACCTCGTTGTCACGTACGTTCATTCTTTCCCTTATAGTACGTGCCATACGCGAGAGACCCACGCTAAATTGGTTGGCAAGCTGTTCACCGACAGTGCGGATACGGCGGTTGCTCAAATGGTCGATATCATCCACAGTGGCCTTGGAATTGATCAGCTGGATCAGATGGCTTATGATGGCGATGATATCTTCCTTAGTCAGGACTTTGATGTCTGATTGTATGTTCAGATTCAGTTTGCGATTCAGGCGATAACGTCCCACATCGCCCAGATCGTACCGCTTGGACGAGAAGAATAGTTTATCTATCACATCCATGGCAGTAGCTTCGTCAGGCGGTTCAGAATTACGTAATTGCCTGTATATGTATATTACGGCTTCCTTGGCAGAGTTGCAGGGATCTTTCTGCAAGGTGTTGTGGATGATCGCGTAATCTCCGATGTTGGCTTCTTCCTTGTGCAGCAGAATGGTTGACGCCCCTGAATCCAGGATCAGTTCTATATGCTCTTCTTCCAGGATGGTCTTTCTATCGAGAATAATTTCATTACGTTCAATGGAAACGACCTCACCGGTGTCTTCATCTACAAAGTCCTCTATCCAGGACTTCAACACGCGGGCTGCCAATTGTCTGCCCAGACTTTTTTTCAGGTTGGTCTTGTTTACCTTGATCTCATTGGCAAGACCGAAGATCTCCAAGATGTCCTTGTCACTTTCAAATCCGATGGCACGTAAAAGGGTGGTGACGGGTAATTTCTTTTTCCTATCAATATAAGCATACATCACATTGTTGATGTCCGTGGCGAATTCGATCCAGGAACCTTTGAAAGGTATGATGCGGGCAGAATAAAGCTTTGTGCCGTTGGTATGGATGCTCTGTCCGAAGAATACCCCGGGAGAGCGGTGGAGCTGAGAGACGACTATACGTTCGGACCCGTTTATGATAAAGGTACCTCTGGGTGTCATATAGGGAATGGTGCCAAGGTAGACATCCTGTATGACCGTTTCAAAGTCCTCGTGCTCCTCGTCAGTACAATAGAGTTTAAGCTTTGCTTTGAGGGGTACGCTGTAGGTCAGTCCCCTGTCCAGGCATTCTTCAATGGAGTACCGTGGCGGATCTATGAAATAATCTATGAATTCAAGTACAAAGTTGTTGCGGGTATCGTTAATGGGGAAATTCTCCTGGAATACTTTGAACAATCCTTCATTTTTCCGGTTTTCCGGTGTTGTCTCCAACTGGAAGAAGTCCTGGAAAGATTTCAGTTGCACCTCCAAAAAATCGGGATGATCCAGGAGGGTTTTTGATTTTGCGAAATTAATACGCTGATTGTTAGCTTTTTGAGGCATTTTTTAAGGATTAGTTGAAAATAAACGTTTTTAACGACAAAAAGGCTTAGAACTCCCAAGGAGTCCTAAACCTGGTACCGTTCCCGGTTCATTACGGGAAGTGAGTTTATTTAATTTCAACTTCTCCGCCGGCTTCTTCAATTTGTGCTTTGATCTGTTCGGCTTCGGCTTTGCTGACTTTTTCCTTCACAGCTTTGGGTGCTCCGTCAACAAGATCTTTGGATTCTTTCAGTCCCAGACCTGTAATGTCTTTGACAACCTTGATAACTTGCAGTTTGGCCTGTCCGGCGGAAGTAAGTATAACGTCAAATTGAGTTTGTTCAGCTTCAACTGCAGGTCCGGCGGCTCCGGGAGCGGCGGCAACAGCTACAGCAGCGGCTGCAGGTTCAATTCCGTATTCGTCTTTGAGAATGTTAGCTAATTCAATAGCTTCTTTAATGGTGAGATTAGCAATGGCTTCTGCCATTTGTTTCAATTCTGCCATGATTTTTTTATAGTTAAGATTTTGTTTTACTTGTTAAATAATTATTCACGTTCTGCCAGTGTTTTTACAATACCGGCCATATGGCTACCGGCTGTTTGGATAGCCGATACAAGTCTTTGGGCAGGGGACAGGATAAGGCCTGCAATATCCCCGATGAGTTCTTCACGGGATTTGATATTGACAAGGTTTTCCAGTTGATCCTCCCCAATATAGACACATTCCTGAACTAAGGCCCCTTTGAGTACGGGTTTCCCGTTTTTCTGGCCGAATGATTTGATCAATCTGGCCGGGGCATTGATATTTTCAGTGAACATTACAGCTGTAGAACCTTCAAGGATAGGGAAAAACAGTTTCATTTCCTCAATCCCTACCTTTTCCAGCGTACGTTTTAGCAGGGTGTTTTTGACAACAACCAGCTTGATGTTTTGTGCAAAGCATTCGCGACGTAGCTGGGTGGTCTTCTCGGCATTCAGTCCTTCGACGTTCACAACATAGAAATCAGGAGTTGATTTCAGTTGAGCTGCTAAGCCTTCGATTATCTGTTCTTTTTGTTCTTTCTTCATAATACAAATTCTTATTCTACAACTGCACCTGATTTTATATCAATAGAAAGACTGGGGCCCATAGTGGTGGACAGGTATACGCTTTTCATATATGTTCCCTTAAGGGCCTGCGGTTTCAGTTTGATGACAGTGTTGATGAACTCTTGAGCATTTTCCAGGAGTTTGCTGGAATCAAAGGAAGCTTTTCCTATAGATGCATGGATGATACCGGTTTTGTCAACCTTAAAGTCTATCTTCCCGGCCTTCACCTCTTTAACGGCTTGTCCGACTTCCATGGTTACGGTCCCCGTCTTGGGATTGGGCATGAGTCCGCGGGGACCCAATATACGTCCGATGGGGCCGATCTTGGCCATTACGGATGGAGTACAGATAATAACGTCAACATCTGTCCAGCCACCCTTGATCTTTTCAATGAATTCATCCAGTCCAACGTAGTCGGCACCTGCATCGTTGGCCTCCTGCTCCTTGTCGGGAGTACAAAGAACCAGGACGCGTACCTGTTTTCCAGTTCCATGCGGAAGAGTCACAACGCCGCGAATCATCTGGTTTGCCTTACGCGGATCGACCCCCAATCGTACAGCAATGTCCACCGAAGCATCAAATTTTGTAAAACTGGTCTGACCGATCAGTTCACAAGCTTCGGACAATCTGTATTGTTTGTCGGAGTCAACCTTTGCGTATACTATTTTTTGATTTTTCGTCAGTTTACTCATTTCTACATAGAAGTTTAGTTAACATCTTCCGGGAATTGCCCGCTAACGGTAATACCCATACTGCGTGCAGTACCGGCAACCATCTTCATAGCCGATTTTAAGGTGAAAGCATTCATATCTTCCATCTTATTCTCGGCAATGGCACGGATCTGATTCCAGGTAACGGAAGCTACTTTGTTACGGTTTGGTTCGGCAGAACCGCTCGTAATTTTGGAAGCTTCTTTCAATTGAACAGCAATGGGCGGTTGTTTAACAATAAAGGTAAACGATTTGTCGCTGTAAACGGTAATGATAACCGGAAGAACTTTACCCGCCCGGTCTTGAGTCTGTGCATTGAACTTTTTACAGAACTCCATTATGTTCACACCCTTGGAACCCAGTGCCGGTCCTACCGGGGGTGAAGGGTTAGCAGCACCGCCTTTAATCTGTAATTTGATTAATCCGGCAATCTCTTTAGCCATAATGATTGTTTATTTATTCTTTTTCAACTTGAACAAAACCGAGTTCGAGCAAGGTCTTTCTGCCGAAGATCTTAACCATCACTTTCAGTTTTTTCTTATCCTCAAGGATCTCTTCCACGGTCCCGTTGAATCCGTTGAACGGTCCATCGATTACCTTGACAGCTTCCCCTACAAGATAAGGTGTGATGATTTCCTCTTCATTTTCAGCCTGTTCATCTACGCGGCCAAGAATCCTGTTGATTTCTGCCGTGCGGACGGGAACGGGCTTTCCTTTTCTGACAGCTCCCAGAAAACCCGATACATGGGGAATGCTGGTGATAAGATGCTGAATTTCCGGTGTAAGCGCTACTTCGATCAGAATATATCCGGGATAGAAGATACGCTCCTTACTGATCTTTTTACCATTTCTTACCTGGTAAATTTTCTCGGTAGGGATCAATACCTGGGAAACATATTCTTCCAGATTAAGGCGTTTCACCTCGTTCTCAATGTATTCCTTGGCTTTCTTTTCTTTACCACCGGCCGCTCTTATAACGTACCATTTTTTGGTAGTGTCTGTCATTTCCCTATAGATTAATACAATGCCTTGTAGAGAAACTCCATCAGGTTCCTAAATGTAATATCCATTGCAAAAATTACTATTGCAAAGATGACAGATGCCACCATCACAATAATAGCACTGCTCTGAAGTTGACTCCACGAAGGCCAGCTCACTTTGTGAACAAGCTCATTGTAGGAATCTTTGAAATACATTCCGATTTTGCTCATTGTTCATTTATTAACAACACGTAGAGGTGGAAGCTTCTCTCGTCGTTGAGTTATAATAAATACAGGACCGTAACATCCCGTATTTGCAGGGGCAGAGCGATTCGAACGCCCATCGACGGTTTTGGAGACCGCTATTCTACCCTTGAACTATGCCCCTAAGGAAACAGGTACGGTCGGATACAACCGGCCAGACCTGCCATTATTCAGTATTTCCGCAGCTATCAGTCACCAATCTTTGTGATCTGGCCTGCACCTACGGTGCGGCCGCCTTCACGGATAGCAAAACGGAGTCCTTCATTCAGAGCTACAGGGTAGATCAGTTCCACGTTAATGGAAACGTTGTCACCTGGCATAACCATATCCACACCTTCGGGCAGACGAACTTCTCCGGTAACGTCGAGTGTACGGAGGAAGAACTGAGGACGGTATTTGTTGTGGAAAGGAGTGTGGCGTCCACCTTCGTCTTTCTTCAGCACGTAAATTTCAGCTGAGAATTTCTTATGAGGAGTAATGGTCCCCGGACGGCAAATTACCTGGCCGCGTTTTACTTCTTTCTTGTCAATTCCGCGGAGCAGCAAACCTACGTTGTCACCTGCTTCACCCCTGTCAAGGATCTTGCGGAACATCTCAACTCCCGTAACAACACTTGTTCTGGGTTTTTCACCAAGACCGACGATCTCAACCTGTTCGCCTGTCTTGATCATACCTGTCTCAATACGACCTGTGGCGACTGTACCGCGACCGGTGATGGAGAAGATGTCCTCTACGGGCATAATGAAAGGTTTTTCGTTGTCACGCAGAGGGATGGGAATGTAGGAGTCAACAGCGTCCATCAGTTCCATCACCTTGTCTTCCCACTGTGCCTCTCCGTTCAGGGCACCTAAAGCAGAGCCGCGGATAACAGGAACATTATCCCCGTCAAAGTTATATTTTGAAAGCAGGTCACGTACTTCAAGTTCAACCAGATCAAGCATTTCAGGGTCATCAACCATGTCGCATTTGTTCAGGAAAACCACGATCTTGGGAACGTTCACCTGGCGAGCCAGCAATACGTGCTCGTTGGTCTGCGGCATAGGACCGTCAGTAGCTGCAACTACCAGAATGGATCCGTCCATCTGGGCGGCACCTGTAACCATGTTTTTAACGTAGTCGGCGTGTCCCGGGCAGTCAACGTGTGCATAGTGGCGGGCCGCTGTCTCGTATTCAACGTGTGAGGTATTAATGGTGATACCGCGTTCTTTTTCTTCAGGAGCGTTATCAATAGAGTCAAATGAACGTATTTCCGACAAGCCTTTCTTTGCCAGCACCTGGGTAATTGCGGCTGTCAGAGTTGTTTTACCATGGTCTACGTGACCGATGGTTCCGATGTTAACGTGGGGTTTATCCCTTTTAAAGGTTTCTTTTGCCATAACTAAATTAATTTAATAAAATTTAAATTTGAGCCGGTGATGAGATTTGAACTCATGACCTCTTCCTTACCAAGGAAGCGCTCTACCCCTGAGCTACACTGGCTTTTTGGTACATATTGGAGCGGAAGACGAGGTTCGAACTCGCGACCCTCAGCTTGGAAGGCTGATGCTCTACCAACTGAGCTACTTCCGCATGAAGGGCGGGAGGGTGGGAGGGGCAGGATTCGAACCTACGAAGACGTGCGTCAGCAGATTTACAGTCTGCCCCAGTTGGCCACTTTGGTACCCTCCCGAACTAACAGTATTTCAAAAAACTAACGAGCCGATAGAGGGATTCGAACCCACGACCTGCTGATTACAAATCAGCTGCTCTGACCAACTGAGCTACATCGGCAAAAACATCTCTGCAATTTGGAGCGGCAAAGATAAACGATTTTGACAAACTACCAAAAAAAACAGCATTAAAACTTACCGGCAATGGTTTCTATAGCCTTTACAATGCTTTCGGTGTCGTATCCGCATTCGTGATAAAGCTGTTTGGTTTTTCCATGCTGGATAAAACGGTCCGGAATACCTAGTCCGGTCACTTTGCTTATGGTCCCGGGGTGGGATGCCATATAAACAGATACCATACTGTATAATCCGCCAATAAGACATCCGTCTTCCAAGGTAATCACGTTCTGATAGTTACGGGATATGTGTTCCAGAACGTCTTCATCTATTGGTTTGAGAAAACGCATATCATAGTGTTGTACCGATATACCATTCTCCGCTACTTTAGCTACTGCTGCCGCCCCCATAAGTCCGGCCGATCCGAGACTCAACAGTGCTATGTCTTTTCCTTCGTTCAAAAGTCGTGCCTTACCGGGTTCCATGTATGTGAAAGGTCTTCTCCAGTCCTTGATCCCGCTACCTGTTCCCCTGGGATAACGAATGCTTATGGTTTTGTATCTCTTATCCTGTGCCGAATACAGCATATTTCTCAATTCCACTTCATCCATAGGGGCAGCCACATACATATCCGGGACACAGTTGAAATAGGCCAGGTCGTAAGCTCCGTGATGTGTTACCCCGTCTTCACCTACAAGGCCGCCCCTATCCAGGCAAAAGACTACCTTGAGGTTCTGAATGGCCACGTCGTGGATTACGGAATCATATGCCCTTTGCATGAAACTCGAGTATATGTTGCAATAGGGCAGATACCCTGCCGCTGCCAGTCCTGCAGAGAATGTTACGGCATGTTGTTCGGCAATGCCTACGTCAAAACATCTGTCGGGCATTTCCTTCATCATGATGTTCAGGGAGCAGCCGGTGGGCATGGCCGGAGTAATACCCACAATGGCCGGGTTGCTGTGGGCAAGTTCCAGCAGTGTGTGCCCGAAAACATCCTGGAATCTCGTTTTAGCCGGCGTTCCGGGATCACCTCCGGTCAGTCGGAGACCTGTTTCGACATCGAACAGGCCGGGCGCATGCCAGGTAGTCTGGTCATTTTCCGCTGGCGCGTATCCTTTTCCCTTGACAGTGAGTACATGCAGGAGCCGTGGTCCATGTAAGTGTTTGAGCCGTTTGAGCGTTTTGACCAGTTGTATGACGTCGTGACCTTCGACCGGACCAAAATACCGGATATTCAAAGACTGGAACAAGGTGCTGTTCCTGATCACAAGCCGCTTACCGGCTCTGACAAAGCGCTGGACAGCATCTCTGATGGCTCCCGAACCCAGGGTTCTCCACGCCTTCAGTTTCAGTTTATTGTAACGGGGAGACGTGGTGAGCTTAAGCAATGAATTATGCAGACCTCCCACGTTAGGTTCAATAGACATTTTGTTGTCATTGAGAATGATGAGCATGTCGGCATTTGTGCCGCCGGCGTTGTTCATTCCTTCGTAGGCAAGACCTGCTGTCAGCGACCCGTCCCCGATCACAGCCACTACTTTATCGTCGCTTTTGCGCATGGAAGCTGCTATGGCATAACCCAGGCCCGCAGAGATTGAAGTGGAAGAATGGCCTGTCCCAAATGCATCATAAGGACTTTCATCCATTTTGGGAAATCCGCTCAACTCGTTGTAGCAACGGTTTTTCAGGAATGCTTCACGTCTTCCTGTAAGGATTTTGTGGGCATATGCCTGGTGTCCGACGTCCCATATAATTTTATCTTTTGGGGCATCGTAAACATAATGAATCGCTACCGTCAGCTCTATTGTACCCAGGCTGGCTCCCAGGTGTCCCGGATTGCGTGAGCAGGATTCTATTATGTATTTCCTCAATTCATCACACAATTGGGGTAGTTGCTCGAGCCTTAGCTTTTTAAGGTCTTCTGGGCTCTCAATGCTTTTAATAAGATTTTCCATGATAAGATCAGTCCCTGATAATGGTTTGTTCCCTGTCAGGTCCCAGGGATATTATCTTGATAGGAATACCTACCGCATCTTCAATAAACCGTACATAACTCATGAATTCAAAAGGCAATTCTTCTTCCCGGCGTATTCCCGAAAGATCTCTCTTCCACCCTTTGAATTCCCTTAACACAGGGGTTATACTGATATTCGTGTCATAAGGGACCCGTTCCGCTTTTTCTCCCTGGATTTTGTATGAGGTGGCAATCTTAACGGTCTCGAGGACATCCATAACATCCGCCTTCATCATGATCAGGTCCGTAACGCCGTTCAAGGTCACGGCATATTTCAGGGTAACCAGATCCAGCCATCCTGTACGCCGGGGCCTTCCCGTAGTTGCCCCGAATTCTTTGCCCCTTTCCCGGAGTATCTCTCCTTCTTGATTAAACAGTTCAGTGGGAAAAGGTCCGCTTCCCACACGTGTGCAGTAAGCCTTGAAAATCCCATATACCTTGCCCACCTTTGAGGGCGGGAATCCCAGACCGATACAGGCACCTGCACAAGTAGTAGATGATGATGTTACATAGGGGTAGGATCCGAAATCAATGTCCAACAGGGCCCCCTGGGCTCCTTCTGCCAAAACACGTTTGTTTTTCTTCAGGCAGTCGTTTACATAATATTCAGCATCAATGAGTTTAAACTGTCGCATATAATCGATGGCTTCCAGCCACTTGGATTCCCCTTGTTCGGGATCGTATGCGTAGTCAAACTGTTTCAGGAATTCTATATGTTTTAATTTAAGGGATTTGTAACGCTCTAAAAAATCGGCAGTCAGGATATCTCCCACACGGATCCCGTTTCTTCCTGTTTTGTCCATATAGGCCGGACTGATCCCTTTAAGTGTGGATCCTATTCTGGAAGCTCCCTTGGCATGTTCGCTTGCCGCATCTATGATCAAGTGCGTTGGAAGTATCAGATGTGCTCTTTTGGAGATCATCAGGCGATCCTTCACAGGTATTCCCAGGGCTGCCAGGGACCGGCATTCTTTCTCGAATATGACAGGGTCAATGACCACTCCGTTACCTATAATATTAACGGTACCTTTTCTAAATATGCCGGAAGGGACGGAATGGAGGACAAAAGATGTTTCTTCAAAGTGAAGGGAGTGACCTGCATTGGGCCCTCCCTGGAAACGGGCGATAACGGGATACTGTCTTGCAAGATAATCGACTATCTTACCTTTTCCCTCATCACCCCACTGAAGTCCAAGAACAACGTCTACGTTCATAGTATCAATTTATATCAAAAATGGTAAAGACAAGTTTACAAAAGTACTACAAATTTTGCAGACTTGACTTATTATTCTATCTTAGACACTCTTTTTCGAAAATATGGAAAACAATCTAAAACTTGCATATGAATAAAGCTACTAAATTATTGAAAGACAGGGCGTTGGTAAGATGGGGCGTGCTGATTCTTCTGGCATCCATGATGTTTTTTGCCTACATGTTCATAGACGTGTTATCTCCCCTTAAAAGTATGCTGGAAACAACACGTGGCTGGACTTCCGAGCATTTTGGGACAGTCACGGGAGCAGAATATTTTCTTAATGTTTTTGCCCTGTTCCTCATCTTCGCGGGGATCATTCTGGACAAGATGGGAGTCCGTTTTACAGCCATTCTTTCTGCCTTAGTCATGCTTGTAGGTGCAGCGATAAAATACTATGCCCTTACGGATGCCTTTATCGGCTCCGGCCTGGAAGCCTGGCTCGGTTCCTGGTGGGTGTCTTTACCGGCATCGGCCAAGCTGGCTTCACTCGGGTTCATGATCTTCGGCTGCGGAGTGGAAATGGCAGGTGTCACGGTATCCAAAGGGATAGTCAAGTGGTTTAAAGGGAAGGAACTGGCTTTGGCCATGGGAATCGAAATGGCTATTGCACGTTTGGGAGTGTTTGCCGTTTTCAGGATGTCGCCACGGGTTGCAGAAAGCATGGGCAATGTGAGTTCCCCCGTCATGGTAAGCATGATTTTGCTGATCGTTGGGCTTCTGGCCTTTTCAGTTTACTTTTTCTTTGACAGAAAATTGGAAAGCCAATTAGGCGAATCGGGAGAAGAGCCGGAAGAGGAATTCAAGGTCAAGGACCTGGGAAAACTTTTTACGAGCAAAGCCTTTTTGATCGTTTCCGGTTTGTGTGTCCTTTATTATTCAGCTATTTTCCCGTTCCAGAAATTTGCTGCCAATATGCTCGAATGCCGATTACAGATATCTGCCACCGATGCCAGTGACATATTTTCATGGTTTCCTATTGGGGCTATGCTCCTGACCCCGCTATTGGGTGCTTTTCTTGATACCAGGGGTAAAGGGGCCAGCATGCTGATCATAGGAGCTGTATTGATGTGCCTGTGTCACCTGACATTCGCACTCGTACCGGAGGCGTATTTTACCCCGGGAGTTGCCTATACGGCCATTATTATATTAGGTATAAGTTTTTCGCTCGTTCCGGCTGCCCTGTGGCCTTCCGTACCCAAACTGGTAGAGAACAGATATCTTGGTTCCGCATATTCTGTAATATTTTGGATACAGAACATTGGGCTCTGGGCTTTTCCGGTACTCATTGGGACGGTGCTCGACAGAACCAACCGGGGTGTGATCAACCCACAGGATTACGACTATACTGTACCGATGCTCATTTTTGCCTCTTTGGGAGTCCTCGCTTTTTTCCTCGGGATCTGGCTCAAGGCAGAAGACCGTGCCAAAGGCTACGGACTGGAATTACCTAACATAACCAAAAAATAGAACCAATGAATAAAGTTGTACCGTTGCTCAAAAATTCTAAATGGGTGCGCTGGGCAGTTCTTTTATGTCTGTCGCTAGTCATGTTTGCTTCCTATTTCTTTGATGATCAGTTTACTACTATAGGACATATTTTCAAAAACCCACAAATACTCGATCTGGCCTGGACGTCCGGCGATTACGGGATGTACGGGGGTGCCTATTCACTGCTTTGCGTATGGGGAGGTCTGATCATTTGCGGCATGTTGTTGGACAAATGGGGTGTACGGATGACCGGAACCCTTTTTGTACTGTTGATGGTCGGCGGTGCAGCCCTTGTGATGTACGGTATATCCGCTTCTTTTAATAACAGTGCTTTGTATGCCTGGCTGTCGGGAGCCTTTGAAAAACCTTCTCTGGCCGTGGCCTATGCAGGGTGTGCCATCTTTGGACTGGGTAGCGAGATCGCAGGGGTAGCCGTAACCCGTTCCATTGCCAAGTGGTTCAGGGGAAAGGAAATGGCACTGGCCATGGGATTACAATTGTCGCTCGCCCGTTTGGGGACAGCTACGGCTTTGATCCTGGTACCCCGGATTGTCAGCTTGAACGATACGTACATCCCGTTCTCGGAAACGAGCAAGCCTGCCCTGGTGGGTTTTATCCTGCTCCTGTGCGGATTGGTAGTATGGTCGATATTTCTTGCTTTTGACAAGAAATTGGATAACCAGATTGAAACTGAAGCTTTGAAAAATGCACAACCCGCTTCAAAAGAAGATAAATTCCGCTTTTCGGATGTTTTTAAAGTACTGGGGAACAAGCATTACATACTCATATCCCTTCTCTGTGTTTTCTTTTATGCCTGCATCATATCTTTCAGACGCTTTGCCACATCCATCATCATGCCACGGTTTGGTATAGAAAGCGATATTGCTTCGTTGATCGTATCGCTCCTGCCTTTTACGACTATGATTTTTACGCCCATATTCGGTTCTTTGGTGGATATCAAAGGCAAAGCCACCCGCTGGATGATCGTAGGTTCGGTTTTGCTGCTGATTTCACACCTGATCATAGGTTTTGCACCGGGATTACCGGGTTTTGCTTACCTGGGCATAGCAATCTTGGGAATTGGGTATTCTTTGGTTCCGGCTGCCATGTGGCCCTCTGTTCCCAAGATAATACCCGATAAAAATCTAGGTACGGCCTATTCGCTTATCTATTGGATACAAAATATGGGAATGTGGCTGGTACCCATTTTTGTGGGCCAGATCATAGAAAGGAATCTGGACGACAAGATCCGTGCGGCCGTTAACGCCGAATATCTCTTTATCGTCCTGTCGGTTGTTGCCATAATCGTATCTTTCATCCTGGCCCGCTCATCGGATAAAAATCCCGTATTGGAGCTGGATGTGCCCAATAAAGCAAAAAAGGCAGGTAAATAAATGATCAGAAAGGCAGGTCGTCTACATCTTCCTGACTGATGTTGTCATTCATATCGCCTGCAGGAGATTGCTCCTGCCAGGGAGACTGACCTTCGTTCTTTGGAGGAGAATAGGGCTGGGTCTGCGGAGAGGCAATGTTGTCGCTTCTCTTGCCCAAAAGTTGCAAGGTATCGGCTACAATCTCCGTAGTATAACGTTTTTGACCTGATTGGTCTTCCCAGCTCCGGGTACGGATCTTTCCCTCTATATATATCTGAGAACCTTTGCGGACGAAACGTTCTGCAATATCTGCCAGACCGCGCCATAAGACCACGTTGTGCCATTCTGTTTGTTCCTGCATTTCCCCGTTCCGGTCTCTATACCTTTCCGATGTAGCCAGCACCAAATTGGCTACTGCCGTTCCGCTCTCAAGATGACGAATTTCGGGATCCTTTCCCACATTTCCGATTAACATTACTTTATTCAGCATAACATTCAGGTTATTAATTAACTTGTATAAAGGTACGATTTTTTTACAAATTCAGAAACCTTCGCATGGCATTGCGGTCGGGTACCAATCCGGTCAGAATCATAAATCCTTCTACTGCTTGGTGATAGAGCCAGTGATATCCGTTAAGATATTTTGCTCCCGCAACTGTTGTGGCATCTTGGAGCGGTTTGAGCGTATAGGATGCATCCAGGACCGTATGTTTCTGTTCCAGTCCCAAACAACCGGCGGTTGAGGAATCCCATGGTATGGTGTTGACTATCAGATCACATTGCCTGACAAGCCAGGGAACGTGAGAAAGCGAATGCAACCCCTCCCTGACGGTCCTGTTTGCCATATAAACAGTGGCTCCTGCCTGTTCCAGTCCCACGAAGGCAGCCCGGCCGGCACCTCCCGCACCGATGACCAGGGCTTTTTTTCCGGCAGGGTCAATCCCCGATCCCTTAAAACTTTGTACAACACCGTAGATGTCCGTATTATAAGCTATCCATAGATCGTTCTGCCTTACCATCAGGTTGGTGGCATTGGCTTTGGCGGCGCCCGGGGTAATTACGTCGGCCACTTCCAGCAGGTCTTTTTTGAAGGGCATGGTCACATTGACTCCATCCAGGTCCATTTCGAGCACCTTTTCCCAGCACTTTACGGCATCGGAACCTTCCAGGATACTGTAGGTATCCCCGGATGTCTGAGGATAAGCGATCCGGAAAAGCCGGGGGCTTTTGCTCGTTTTGACTGGATTTCCTATAATAGCATAACGTCCCATGAGCTTACCCGTTGCGTTGTCTTACCGCTTCAAAGCATAGGATGGCTGTTGCCACGGACACATTTAGCGAGTCAATGATCCCTTTCATAGGTATTATCACCTCGCATGTGGCACGTTCCCTCCAAAAGGAACTCAGTCCCCTGTCTTCAGTTCCTATTACAAAGGCTGTCGGCCTTTTGAAATCGCACTGATGGTACGGTGTCACGGATTGGCATGTGGCAGCAATTACCTGCAGGCCCTTATCCTTAAGCCAGTCATAGGCCTGGGCCGAAGAGCATGTCAGGGTAGGGACGCTGAACAAACAACCCAGTGAGGCCCTTATCGTATTGGGGTTATAGAGATCGGTCAGGGGATCGCATACCAGAACTGCATCGACTCCCGAGGCATCGGCTGTACGCAAAATGGCACCCAGGTTGCCAGGCTTTTCTATCGATTCCAGAATAATGACCAGGGGAGTTTCAGAGAGGCGGATGTCATTTAGACCGGGCGATAGGCCCTTCATGACGGCCAGCACGCCTTCAGTGGAATCCCTGTAGGCCAGTTTTCCGTATAGTTGCGCATCGATCTCCAGGACCATGGAGGTATGTTCCCTGAACCATTCTGCTTTATTCTTGTTTTTCAGTATGTCCGGACAGATCAACAGATACTGCATGCTGAATCCGTTTTTCAAGGCGATTTCCAGCTCCCTGACACCTTCTATCACAAACAGGTTCTTATCGCGGCGTGCACGGGATTTTTCCATTAGCAGCCGGACTTGTTTTATCCTGGGATTATGGATCGATGATATCATGTTTTCCGGTTATTCCGGTCGCATTTGAGGAAAGAAAAGTACGTCCTGGATACTGGACGAATTGGTCATCAGCATGCACAGCCGGTCTATGCCTATGCCCATACCTGCAGTAGGCGGCATACCGAATTCCAGTGCCCTGATAAAATCCATGTCTATGAACATGGCTTCATCGTCCCCTTTTTCCTTGAGCCTGATCTGTTCCCGGAAACGTTCCAGTTGGTCGATAGGATCATTGAGCTCGGAATATGCATTGGCCAGTTCCTTCCCGTTGACGAACAATTCAAAACGTTCCGTTAGCCGTGGATCGTCCCTGTGTTTTTTGCTCAGGGGAGAAGTTGCCTTGGGATAATCGGTAATAAAGGTAGGTTGGATCAGATGTTTTTCACAGTATTGTCCAAAAATGGCATCTATCAGTCTCCCTTTGCCCATGGACGGAGTCACCGGCACATTCAATTTCCGGCATGTTTTCCTTAATTCATCTTCCTCCATATCGACAATGTCGACGCCGGCGTATTGCTTGATGGCATTGATCATCGAAAGACGCTTGTACGGCCTTTTCCAGTCAATAATCTTATCCCCAAACGGAACCTGCGTAGTACCATGGAGCTCCATGGCTACTTTTTCGGTCAGTTTTTCAGTGAAATCCATCATCCAGAAGTAATCCTTATATGCCACATAAATCTCCAGCACGGTAAATTCCGGATTATGGGTACGGTCCATCCCCTCATTTCTGAAATCTTTGGAGAATTCGTAGACGCCGGGGAAACCTCCCACTATGAGTTTTTTCAGATACAATTCATTGGCGATCCTCATGTACAGGGGTATGTCCAGCGCATTGTGGTGGGTGATGAAGGGACGGGCATTTGCCCCACCCGGGATAGGTTGCAAAATGGGTGTTTCGACTTCAAGGTATCCGTAGCGGTTGAAAAAATCACGCATCACATTGACCATTTGGGTCCTTTTTACAAAAGTGTCCTTTACATGCGGGTTGACGATCAGGTCTACGTAACGCATCCTGTAGCGTTGTTCCGGATCCGTGAAGGCATCGTACACCTGGCCTTCCTTTTCTTTAACGATGGGCAGCACACGCAATGATTTACCCAATAGCACCAGTTCTTGTGCATGGACCGATAATTCACCTGTTTTCGTAATGAAGGCAAATCCCTTAACACCTACAATATCCCCTATGTCGAGCAATTTTTTGAATACGGTGTTGTACAGTGTCTTGTCCTCTCCGGGACATATATCATCCCTTTTCAGATAGATCTGTATACGTCCGCTGTGGTCCTGGATGACCATAAACGAAGCAGCTCCCATGATTCTCCGGCTCATGATCCTTCCGGCAAGTGTCACCTGATCGAAATTTTCTTTTTCAGGATCGTATCCTTCCAGGATCTGTGCGGCAGTCGTATTAACAGGATATTCGGCTGCGGGATAGGGGTTTATGCCCAGATTTTCGAGTTCTTTCAAAGCATCGCGACGAATCTGTTCCTGTTCACTGATATATTGGTTTTCCATGAGTCAACTATTTTGTAGTCCACAAAAATAAGAATTTTTTACACGGGATAGGATTTAATTTCTACCTTTGTGGGATTAATATGGTACTTGACAAGAAATGGATCGTAAAAGAGCCGGGTAATCCGGCACTGGTAAGACAATTGGCTTCTGAGCTGGGAGTTGATCAGGCTTTAGCCAATCTGTTGGTGCAAAGGAATGTCAAGACCCTTAATCAGGCAAAATCTTTTTTTCGCCCGCAATTGGAAGACCTCCACGACCCGTTCCTGATGAAAGACATGGACAAGGCCGTCAAACGTCTTGATAGGGCCATATGCGAAGGTGAAAAGATCCTTGTTTACGGAGATTACGATGTGGATGGCACGACTGCCGTTGCCCTTGTCTATTCTTTTCTGCGTAAGAAAACGCCCATGGTATCCTACTATATCCCGGACAGGTATACGGAAGGATACGGCATTTCACGTATTGGCATTGATGCGGCGGCAGAGGATGGCTGTACCCTGATCATTGCGCTGGACTGCGGGATAAAAGCTAACGATAAGGTGGAATATGCCAAACAGAAGGGTATAGATTTTATCATTTGCGACCACCACCTGCCGGCCGAAGAAGTGCCGCAGGCAGTGGCTGTCCTGGATCCCAAAAGAATTGATTGCCGTTATCCTTTTGATGAATTAAGCGGATGCGGTGTGGGATTTAAACTGATGCAGGCTTTTTGCTTAAGCAGGAATATTCCGCTGACAGAACTTTATCCCTTCCTGGATCTGCTGGTGGTGAGTATTGCTTCGGACCTGGTGTCCATAACGGGTGAAAACAGGATCTTGGCACATTACGGTCTCAAACAAATCAACGAGGCGCCGCGGAAAGGTTTACAATCCATTATTAAATTGGCCGGACTGGAGAAGCACCAGATTACTATAGACGATATTGTTTTCAAGATAGGGCCCCGCATCAATGCGGCCGGACGTATGGAATCGGGTAAAATGGCCGTTGATCTGCTCATTTCCAGGACAGACGATGATGCGTCCCAGATAGGCCTTACCATCAATGACCACAATGATGACCGCAAGAACGTAGACCGCAAGATTACCCAGGAAGCCCTGGCCATGGTCCGTGATATGCCGGGTATGGAAACAAAGAAATCTACTGTGGTGTACAATCCAAAATGGCATAAAGGGGTTGTGGGCATTGTAGCTTCACGCCTGGTCGAGAGTTATTACCGTCCCACCATAGTCCTGACCCAGTCAAACGGGTTCATTACAGGTTCGGCAAGAAGCATCCCGGGATTTGATCTTTATGAGGCGATAGAGAGTTGCAGTGATCTGCTTGAGAGTTTTGGCGGACATATGTATGCGGCCGGTTTGACTATGAACGAAAAGCACTACCCGGAATTTTGTCAACGATTTGAAGCCATCGTTTCAGAAAAAGTTACAGATGATATGCTAACACCACTGGTGGACATAGATACGTATCTTGATTTCAGGCAGATCACCCCTAAATTTTTCCGATTGTTGAAGCAATTTCAGCCTTTTGGGCCGGGGAACCTGTCCCCCGTATTCATTACAGAGGACGTATATGACAATGGAAACGGACGTCTTGTCGGTTCAGATTCGGGCCATTTGAAACTGGAGCTGATTCAGGAAGAGGAACCTTACAGGCCCATTTCTGCGATAGCATTCAACCAGAGCGAACATTTCGATCATATGCACAACGGAAACCCGGTAGATATCTGTTATTCCGTGGCGGAGAATTATTATAGGGGGATAGCCAATATCCAGCTTCGGATAAAGGATATCAAGGCCAGGGAGGTGATTATCTGATCACCCTTCGTTCATGCGCCTTTTCATACCATTTCTTTCTGGACAGATAAAGTGCACGGGGGTCACTCCCGCTGGCAAGCGGCCATCTTTCAGGATGGTGTGAGATCCTTTCCAGCATCGTTTCAATTGGGGTGTCAATGAAGACCACGTGACCGGTGGCCTTCATAAATTCAAGATTATCGAAAAAACAGGGCGTGCCTCCTCCGCAGGCTACGATCTGGGCGGGTTTTCCCTCTTTTATCCATTCTTCGACTATGCTGTGCAACAGGTCCCTTTCGATCTTCCGGAACGCTTTCTCTCCGTTTTTCGATATGAATTGCCAGGTAGGCATACCGGTTCTTTCACTGATCGCCTGGTCCAGATCGACAAACCGCTTGCCCGTCTTTAATGCATCGGCAGCTCCAAGGGTGCTTTTCCCCGATGCCATGAATCCGATATAAAAGACGATGTCCATGAAACGAAAATTACAGGAGTGTCATCTGGATCGCATCTTCGTCGTTGAAATCTATGGGCCTTGTATTGTCCGTTTCTTTTGTTTCAGGTGTTTCCCCGGCAAGAACGGGACCTTCCAACTCAAAATCCATATTGTCGTCTTCGCCTTCTTCTGATTCGGGGAGGGATTTAGAGGCTGTGAATTCGATCTTTTGGACTTCAAATGTGGTAATCCTTTTTCCTTTTGCCCTGAAGCTTTTGTCTCCTATGAATTCTGCCACATCAATTTCCTGTACCGGTCTTTTAACATGTTTGCCGCCGAAGGTGACTTCTATCACCGGTAAGTCATCATGGGAAAAGCCTACCAGGTAAGATCCCTCTGCATTACCGATGAACGATTGTACCAGGTTTTCCGAGCGTTCAAAACGAAATCGTTTGAGATAGAAAGCCTTTGCTTCAGCATCGTAGTAAACGGCACTGTAAATCTTTTCAGGATTGAATTTTTCTATTGCCAGGATCTCTTCCTGGTACCGGTTGCTCAGATCGAAATTGGTAGTGTAGAATGTGCCGTTGCGATTAATAGCGATAAGACTTTCATCTGCAAGGAATTCTCCCAGATAGATTCCCCTTCCGTCATCATTGAGCCGTTGGATATCCCGGTCAAACCAAATCTTCTGTCCTCCCAGTGTCGCGACTCCTTTTTCTTTCAGGACGATCTTTTGAACGGGATAGCGGCTCAGGATGTTCCCGCGGCTGTTCCGTCCCTTGACAGCCAATTCCAGGAAAGAATATTCAAAGATCAATTTCCTGAGTTTTGGCCGGGCTTTCAGATATACTTTGACAGTTTCGGCCTCCCCGTTGGGATTGGCAGAGAACCACAAGATCTGCGAACCGGGTTTTTCCTGAGTCAGGTTATAATCTTTATCCCTTGCAATACTGGTGACTATGAAACGCTTTACGAACACCTTCCCGTTCTTGCCGTCGCGGTAAGCAACGTTGTAAACTGTCCGATTGTCCCTTTTCTTGAAGATCCCCGTATATATAATGTCTTTGCCCACGTAAAGCTTGTCTGCGACCTTACGGACAGAGTAGGTTCCGTCTCTGAGGAAAACGATGACTTCGTCCAGGTTGGAACAGTCGCAAACGTATTCGGCTTTTTCGTCTTTCTTCATGTCCGTACCCACAAATCCCGATTCCCTGTTGACATATAGCTTGCAATTGGCCAGTATCACCTTGGACGCTTCTATGGTTTCAAAGTCCGTGATCTCGGTCCTTCGGGGGAAATGGCTTCCGTATTTTTTCTTTAGGGATTCAAAGTACTCTATGGTATATGCGGTCAGGTGTTTCAGGTTGTGTCTTATACGCTCCATCTCCTTGTCCAGGGATTTGATGTGCTCGTCTGCCTTTTTAATGTCAAAGCGGGAGATCTTCCGGACAGGTTTTTCTACGAGCTTTTCGACTTCGCGGAAAGTGACCGGTCTGCGCAGGCGGTCCTGGAAACGCAGCATTTCCGATTCTACGTCACGCAACTGGTCTTCCCATGTGCGGGCATTGTTTTCCAACACCCGAAAAACTTTTTCTTCAAAGAATATTTTTTCCAGTGACGAAAAGTGCCAGTCATCTTCAAGTTCGCCCATACGGATATCAAGTTCGGCCTTCAGCAGATCGCGCGTTCTGTCGGTGCTGTAACGGAGCATGTCCTCAATGCTCATCACAAAGGGTTTGCCGTCCATAATCACGCAGGCGTCGGGTGATATGGATACCTCACATCTGGTGAAGGCATACAGCGCGTCTATAGTCTTGTCGGGAGATACGTCACTGGCAAGATGGATCAGGATCTCCACCTGTTCTGCCGTATTGTCGTCTATCTTGCGTATCTTGATCTTTCCTTTGTCATTGGCCGCTATGATAGAACGGATCAGACTTTCGGTCGTCTGCCCGTAAGGTATTTCTGTAATGGCAAGTGTTTTTTTGTCTACTTTGATGATCCTGGCCCTTACCTTGATGCGGCTCCTGCCTCCTATCCCTCCGTTGTAATTGCTGCAGTCTATCAAACCTCCTGTTATGAAGTCGGGATACAGTACAAACGGTTTGCCGTTCAGGTGCGCAATGGAGGCGTCCAGCAATTCGTTGAAGTTATGGGGAAGGATCCTGGTTGCAAGACCTACGGCAATCCCTTCGGTACCCTGGACCAGCAACAAGGGAAACTTAACGGGAAGCGCTTCGGGTTCCTGGCTCCTTCCGTCATAGGAAGAAACCCATATGGTCGTCTTGGGATTGAAGATCACATCAAGGGCGAATTTGCTCAACCTGGCCTCAATATACCGTGGTGCGGCGGCCGAGTCTCCCGTATAAATGTTACCCCAGTTTCCTTGTGTATCTATCAGCAACTCTTTCTGTCCCAGCTGAACCAATGCGTCACCGATGGAAGCATCTCCGTGGGGGTGGAATTGCATGGTGTGCCCGATGATATTGGCGACCTTGTTGTAACGTCCGTCCTCCATCCTTTTCATGGAATGCAGGATCCGTCGCTGGACAGGCTTGAGACCGTCTGTGATATGAGGAACGGCACGTTCCAAGATCACATAAGATGAATATTCCAGGAACCAGTCCTTGAACATACCCGTAAGCCGGTATTTCTTGTCTCCTTCTTCGCTCAGGATACGCAGATACTTCAGTTGGTCTTCGTTCATCATGGTCTAATCTCCCACCATCCTTAAATTATTGACAATAAATTCCCTTCTTTGGGGAGTATTGTCCCCCATATAGAACCTGAGCAGTTCGGGAAGCCTGTCGTCTTTGTCCAGGCGCACTTTGTCAAGCCGGATATTTTCTCCTATGAATGTCTTGAATTCATCGGGTGAGATTTCACCCAGGCCTTTAAAGCGGGTTATCTCGGGATCGGGTCCCAGATCACGTACCGCCCTTTCTCTTTCCGGTTCCGAATAACAGTATCTTGTCTCTTTTTTATTCCTTACCCTGAAAAGCGGGGTTTGCAAGATGTAGATATGACCGTGTCTGACCAGTTCCGGGAAGAATTGCAGGAAAAAACTGAGCAACAGCATCCTGATATGCATCCCGTCCGGATCTGCGTCGGTAGCGATGATAATCTTATTATACCGCAGATTGTCCAGGTCTTCCTCTATGTTGAGGGCTGCCTGCAGCAGATTGAACTCTTCGTTGGTATATATTACGTGTTTCTTCATCCCGAAGGTGTTCTCGGGTTTTCCCCTCAGGCTGAAGACCGCCTGGGTATTGGGATCCCTGCTTTTGGTAATGGAACCGCTGGCTGAATCTCCTTCCGTAATAAAGAGCATAGTCTGTTCTGCCAGTTCGTGCTTATCGGTAAAATGGATACGGCAATCACGGAGTTTCTTATTGTGCAGGCTTATCTTCCTGGCGTTTTCCTTGGCTTTTCTGCGAACTACGCCAACGGCTTTGCGTTCTTTTTCGTTCTCGATGATCTTTTTTAGCAGGATATCGGCTGTTTCCGGATTCTTATGAAGATAATTGTCCAGATGCTCCTTAACAAAATCACCGATGAAACTGCGCAGCGTAGGACCTTCCGGTCCCATTTCCTTCGAATCCAGGATGGTTTTGGTCTGGTTGGCGAATTTAGGTTCTATCAGGCGTATGCTTATAGCCCCTACTATCGACTGACGTATATCGGATGGTTCAAAATCTCTTTTGTAAAACTCCTTGATTGTCCGGGCCACAGCTTCCCTGAAGACAGACAGATGTGTTCCACCCTGTGAAGTGTTCTGCCCGTTGGCAAAGGACATGATGCTTTCCCCGGTGTCGTCGGTATGGGTAATGACCATTTCTATGTCTGGTCCGGTAATATGGATGGGAGGATACAGCGTTTCTTCTGCCAGACTTTCGTTTACCAGATCCAACAGTCCGTTCTTGGAAACAAACTCATTGTCGTTGAGCTGCATTTTCAGGCCCTTGTTCAGATAAGCGTAATGCTTCATCATTTCCTCAACGAATTCCAAATGAATGGAATAGTTAGGAAAAAGTTCGGGATCCGGAGTAAAACTTACGAGTGTTCCGTCCTTGTTGCCGTTCTCCGTTTTTCCTTCTTCCAGGAGTATGCCTTCGGAGAATTTTCCAAAACGGCTCTTCCCCTCCCGAAATGACTCTATATAGAACATGGTGGAAGTGGCATTGACCACTTTGAGACCCACCCCGTTCAAGCCGACCGCTTTCTGGAACGATTTGTTGTCGTACTTGGCACCGGTATTCATTTTATTGGCGGCATCGATCACTTTCCCGAAAGGAATACCCCTTCCGTAATCACGGACAGAGACTGTATTGTTTTCTATCGTTACCTGGATGACCTTCCCATGTCCCATGGCATACTCGTCTACGGAGTTGTCAACGACTTCCTTAATCAGGACGTAGAGACCGTCATCAGGAGTACTTCCGTCACCTGACTTTCCAATGTACATGCCTGGTCTGAGCCGGATGTGTTTGTTCCATTCAAGTGTCTGGAAATTTGCTTCTGTATAGGTTGATTTTTGATTTGACATACGGGGCACAAAGATAAAAAAAAGATGGAAGTAGTCTAATTTATGATTACATTTGCAGCTGTTCCTGAAAATTTTATTGTTCTGTATGAAGGGATGTATCTCTCAAATAATTGGGCCGGTTGTCGATGTGGTGTTCACCCCTCCGGTTGACCGCAACATTCAGTTGCCTCCTATCCGTCATGCCATCGAAGTGCCATGCAGGGACGGTAGGACATTAGTGCTTGAGGTCCAGCAGCACATTGGTGATTACACGGTTCGTACCGTAGCCATGGACACGACAGACGGTTTGTCGCGGGGGATGGAAGTCTATTCGACAGACGGGCCTATAACTATGCCGATAGGGGACCAGGTTAAAGGACGTCTGATGAACGTAATAGGTGAAGCGATTGACGGACTGAAACCGCTGGACAAGATAGCAGGTTTTTCTCCCATTCACAAATCACCTCCAAAATTTGAGGAACTTACTACATCTAGCGAGGTGTTGTTTACCGGCATAAAGGTCATAGACTTGCTGGAACCTTATCTTAAAGGAGGGAAAATTGGTCTTTTTGGCGGTGCCGGAGTAGGCAAGACCGTGATAATTATGGAGTTGATCAACAACGTTGCCAAAAGACACAATGGTTTTTCCGTCTTTGCCGGAGTAGGGGAACGTACCCGTGAAGGGAATGATCTGCTACGTGAAATGATCGAATCCGGCGTGATCCGATATGGTGAAGCGTTTAGCAAGAGCATGGAAAAAGGAGAATGGGATCTTTCCCTGGTCGATTACGACGAATTGGCCAAATCTCAGGCCACACTGGTGTTCGGACAGATGAACGAACCCCCGGGTGCCCGTGCATCGGTTGCCTTGAGCGGACTTACCATAGCTGAAGCCATACGTGACGAAGACAATCAGATAAATGACATTCTGTTGTTTATTGACAACATTTTTCGTTTCACACAGGCGGGTTCGGAAGTTTCAGCTCTTCTGGGCAGGATGCCCTCTGCTGTGGGCTATCAACCGACTCTTGCCACCGAAATGGGCGTGATGCAGGAAAGGATCGCCTCGACCCGCAGCGGTTCCATCACTTCCATACAGGCTGTTTACGTGCCTGCCGACGACTTGACAGACCCTGCTCCCGCCACTACTTTCTCCCACTTGGATGCCACAACGGTGTTGTCCCGGAAAATTACAGAGATGGGCATATACCCTGCCGTAGATCCGCTTGAATCGACTTCACGCATCCTTGATCCGGATATTGTGGGCACGGAACATTACAATACGGCGCAAAGAGTAAAACAGATATTGCAGCGAAATAAAGAATTGCAGGATATTATATCCATTTTGGGTATGGAAGAACTTTCACCTGAGGACCGTATGATAGTAAACCGGGCCAGAAAGGTGCAACGATTTCTTTCCCAGCCATTTACAGTTGCACAACAATTTACCGGCATACCTGGGGTAATGGTTTCCATTGAAGATTGTATCAAGGGATTCAATATGATCCTGGACGGTAAAGTGGATGATATTCCCGAAAATGCTTTCCTCAATGTGGGAACGATAGAAGATGCCATCGAGAAAAGCAAACGGATAATGCAGTAGGGTATGGAGACACAGATCTTTCTTCAGGTGATATCAACCGAAAAAATACTTTTCCAGGGCAATGTATCTGTGGTCCGTTTCATGGGTGGGAAGACCTCTTTTACCGTTTTGAGAGATCATGCACCCATCATGTCTCTGTTGGATAAGGGATATATAACCTTTGACGGAGATTTTGGCAAAAAGAAAATACCTATGAGCAGCGGATTTGTTCAGGTAAAGAAAAACGAAGTGTATGCCTGCATTGAACAGAAAGGCTATTAAAGGAATAAATATACATGTCCGTCATGATAATTAAAATGCTTCTGATACATGCGACAGTTATTCTTTCGGTTGGAACCGTCTGGGGACTGATCATGTATTTTTTTATGCATCAGTGGTGGTTTTCGGCATATCCTGTCATACCGGGCACCTTTTTAGTTATCGGATTGCTTGAAATACTGATCCTGAAAAAGAGCAGAAACCGTAATAAAAAGGTACTTAACAGCATGTTGATCCAACGTATAGTCCGTTGGGGCATTGTTCTGGTTGTTCTGATATTGCTTATCGGATGGGCCCGTCCGCCCAGGACCTCTTTTATCGTCAGTTTTATGGGCATGTTCTTGGTGTACAGTTTTCTATCCGTCTGGTTTCTTGTGTTGGAAAACAAGAGCAGGAAAAGTACGAATGATCAGTTAATATTATAGTTTGTTCGTATGACGGGAAGACGTGCCATACTACTGTTCTTTTTATCAGTTTTAATACGGGGCTGCTTGGTTCCGTGTGCTGCAGAAGTGAAGGAAAGACCTCCGGTCAATGTGCAGGAGATCATATTGGGGCATCTCAAGGACAGCTATCAGTGGCACTTTTTTGATATTGGGGAAAAGCAAGTTGTGCTCCCCTTGCCGGTCATAGTGCGCAGCAAGGAACGCGGATGGCATGTTTTTCTTTCTTCCCGGTTGGAAGACCATCGCGGATACAAGGGATTTTATATGGCAACGGAAGGGTTGTCGGAGGGTAAGATAGTGGAAAGAAATTCCGCAGGCAAAGAGGTCAGACCTTTTGATATTTCCATCACTAAGAACGTGGTGTCTCTGTTTTTCTCTTGCCTATTACTTATGATATTGGTAATCAGTTTGGCAGGATGGTACAAAAAAAGAGAACAGAAAGGAGATTCCGATGCGGTTCCCACCGGGTTTAAGGGTGCTATGGAAGGGTTTATCATGAGCATTCATGAAGGGGTGGTCAAAAAATGTGTGGGTAAGGACTATAAACGTTATTCCCCCTATTTGCTCACCGCCTTTTTCTTTATTTTCCTGAACAATATACTGGGGCTCGTTCCCATCTTTCCTGCAGGGGCAAACCTGACAGGTAACATAGCCATTACTATGGGACTGGCTCTCTTTACCATGGGTGCCATAAATATATTTGGCAATAAAGCGTATTGGAAAGAAATCCTGTGGCCCGACGTCCCTCTTTTTATGAAGGCACCCGTACCTATTATGCAGATCATTGAGTTCTTTGGGATTGTGACCAAACCCATGGCTTTGATGATTCGTCTTTTTGCCAATATTTTTGCGGGACATATTATTATCCTGGCACTTACATCGCTGGTATTTCTGACAGTAGCCATGGGACCTGCGATCAATGCCTCTATGAGTGCCGCTTCCGTACTCTTCTCTGTTTTCATGATGGTACTGGAATTATTGGTCGCTTATATACAGGCCTATGTTTTTACGATGCTTTCTGCTATCTTTATAGGCCTTTCACGCAAGGAGGATCACAAAGATGCACCCGTGAGCCTGAATGTTAAACCTGAAAATGTACAATGAAAGATAATTTTTAAACTTTATTATTATGTTACTTATTACTTTATTGCAGGCTGCTGCATCGTCTACTGCATCGTTTACCATGTTTACAAAACTGGGGGCTGTCCTGGGAGCAGCTATTGTAGTGATGGGAGCCTCTTTTGGCATTAGCAAGATCGGGATTTCCGCTATGGAAGCCATAGCACGTCAGCCGGAAGCAGCCGACGGAATCAGGATGTCCATGATTATTATTGGAGCCCTGGTAGAGGGTGTGTCTCTCTTTGCTATCATCGTGTGCCTGTTGGTGGCTTTATAAAAGATACTTTCTATGGACTTGATGATTCCTGATTCCGGATTGTTATTCTGGATGCTTATTGCATTCGGGATCTTGTTCTTTGTGCTGGCACGGTTTGGCTGGCCCATTATAACCGGAGTGGTGGAACGTCGCAATGAGAGGATAGCCAAAGCATTGGATGATGCGGCGGCGGCCAGGCAGTTGCTTGCTACATTGAAATTGCAGGAAGAAAAAATTCTGCAACAATCACGGGAAGAACAGATAAAAATGCAGGAACAGATGGTTGCACTCCGACAGCAGCTAATGGAGCAGGCTCGGGAGGCAGCTAAGAAGGAAAGTCAGATCATACTGGAACAGACAAGGAAACAGATAGACATTGAAAGGGAGAAAGCCATGCAGGAAATCCGTTCCCAGGTAGCTTCCTTATCGGTAGAGGTGGCCGAAAAAATATTGAGTAAACAATTGGATTCCGATATCAGGCAGTTGGATCTGATCAACCACCTGGTTGATGAATCCATTAAACCCAGGGCATAAAGGCATGAATACCGGACTGTTGGCATCCCGTTATGCGGCAGCATTACTTCTTTATGCCTCGAACCGCGGAGCAGATAAGGATCTGTATTACATGATGAGCCGGATGTCGGTGTTTTTTTCAGAGATTCCGGATCTGGAAATAACATTTTGCGACAGGATAATCCCCCCTCAGAAGCGAAAGATGCTCTTCCTTGAGATGTTTCCGGGATATCCGCTTTTATCGGTTGGAGTACTGTCGGATTTCCTGGATTTACTGATGCGTCAGAAGCGCGAAACCCTGCTCCGTTCCGTAAGCCTGCAATATGTGGATAAATACCGCATAAAACAGGGGATCACTCATGCCGTGCTGACTACGGTCGTTCCTATTGACGATAGTACGGCAGACAGGGTAAGAAAGGCACTGAACCCGGCCGATCCCCTCAAGGTAGAACTGGAACTCAAACAAGATGCCAGTCTGAGAGGCGGGTTCTTGTTACAGGTAGGAATGAACGTTTGGGATGTTTCGCTGGTAACCCGAATACGGGAAGTGAAAAAAGCCTTTGGTTTAAAAGATAATAATTGAGTCGAACTATGTCGGATGTGATAAAACCTGCAGAAGTAACTGAAATATTGCGGATGCAACTGGAGGGACTGGACAATCGTCCCGTCTATGAAGAAAAAGGAATCGTGCTTCAGGTAAGTGACGGGGTGGTCCGTATTTACGGCTTATACGATGCCGAAGCCAATGAGTTGTTGGAATTCGATAACGGGGTCATGGCCATAGTGATGAACCTGGAAGAAGACAACGTAGGAGCCGTTTTGCTGGGTCCGACAGACAAAATCCGGGAAGGAGATATGGTCAAAAGGACCGGAACGATTGCCTCGATTCCTGTAAGTGAACATATGTTGGGAAGGGTGATCGACCCTTTGGGCAATCCCCTGGACGGAAAAGGTGCGATTGCAGGGCCGGTAACGGTTATGCCGCTGGAAAGGAAGGCTCCGGGTGTGATCTTCCGTCAGCCGGTTTCCGAACCCCTCCAGACAGGTATTAAAAGCATTGATGCCATGATCCCCATAGGTCGGGGACAGCGTGAGCTGATCATTGGGGATAGGCAGACGGGGAAAACAGCCATTGCCATTGATACGATCATCAACCAACGGAAGAATTTTCTGGCTGGGGACCCTGTATATTGCATCTATGTGGCCATAGGGCAAAAGGGTTCCACCGTTGCTTCCACTGTCGGTACGCTGGAAAAATACGGTGCCATGGAATATACTGTTGTGGTTTCGGCTACTGCTGCGGATCCTGCAGCACTTCAATATTTTGCACCATTTGCAGGAGCATCTATAGGTGAATATTTCCGTGATACCGGACGCCATGCCCTTGTCGTATATGACGACCTGTCCAAACAGGCTGTTTCTTACAGGGAAGTATCCCTGATTCTTCGAAGGCCGTCGGGCAGAGAGGCCTATCCGGGAGATGTTTTCTATTTACATTCAAGGCTTTTGGAACGGGCAGCCAGGATCATAGACCAGGATGAAGTAGCCATGCAGATGAACGATGTCCCGGAATCTCTCAAAGGCCGGGTGAAGGGGGGAGGATCCCTTACGGCTCTTCCGATCATTGAAACACAGGCCGGTGACGTGTCATCTTATATACCTACCAATGTGATTTCCATTACTGACGGACAGATATTTCTGGATACGGACCTGTTCAATCAGGGATACCGTCCTGCTGTAAATGTGGGGATATCCGTCTCGCGTGTCGGAGGTAATGCCCAGTTTAAGGCCATGAAACAGGTGGCCGGGACACTTAAGATAGATCAGGCGCAATACCGCGAGCTTGAATCATTCTCACGTTTTGGAGGCGATATGGATCCGATGACGCTTAAATTGCTGGATAATGGACGGAAAACATCCCAACTCCTTGTTCAGAAACAATATAATCCCCTTCCCATCGGTAAACAGATAGCATTACTATTTTGCGGGATACGTGGTTTGCTGGAAAGGGTTCCGCTGGATAAGATCTCCGTATTTGAGGAAAAGTTCCTGCAGCTACTGGAAATGAGTTACAGCGAAACCGTGCTGGAACCCCTGAACAGAGGTGTAATCAACGAGGAAATAGAATCCATAATTGAAAGTGTGGCCGAACAGATTGCCGGTTAAACCATGGTTTCTTTACGTGAAATAAGAAGAAGGATCAATTCCGTACGGACAACGCAGAAGATCACAGAAGCGATGCAAAGGGTGTCTTCTGCCAAACTTCTGAGGGCCCAGACTGCGTTGGGGTACATCCTTCCTTATGAAGAACGGTTGCATTATATGCTCTTGACATTCTTACATCAAGAACATTACCTTTATGAGCATGGCCATCTCCGCAGGATGGATATACTTCGTCAAACCCCTTTAGCCATTGCCCGTCCCATAAATTATGTGTCCATCGTTTTTATTGCTTCCGATAGGGGATTGTGCGGTTCATACAATGCCAACATGGAGAGGAAGTTGTTGGAAGTCCTGGATGACTATGCCGCTCTTCCGCGTGAAAACATCACCTTGTACCCTGTTGGTAAGAAAATGCTTAAAGTGGCGGAAAAGACGGGATGCAAAATATGTGATCAGTTTATCAATCTGATGGCTCGTCCCGATTACAGAACTTGTGAAAGTTTGTCACGTAAGTTGGGTATAGGGTATTTACGAGGAAGGGTGGATAAGGCAGAACTTATTTTTTACCGTTTCAAGAATATGGCTGTTCAGATTATTCAGAGAAATACGTTTTTGCCATTCCAGTCAGAGATGATAAAAAGTTCCAACCCCTCATTTGGCCGAAGGCTGAAAGGGAAGCAGGGGATTATCATTCCGCAGGAGTATCCGCTAAAGGAGCTGGATCCTGAATATTATGAGGGGTACATCATTGAACCTTCCAGACAGGAACTAATGGATCGTCTGCTACCCAAAGTCCTGCGTTTCCAACTTTATAGATCTGTGTTGGATGCCAACGCTTCTGAACATGCGGCCCGTACCGTAGCCATGAAGACGGCTTCTGAAAATGCCCAGGATCTGATCCGTGATCTTACTTTACAGTACAATAAAAGTCGTCAACAGGCCATTACGAATGAAATACTGGATATGGTTGGAGGTACTATGAAGTGACAAATGACATCCTTTCTCTTAAGGTGATCATCGCAAGGTACAGGTTACATAGCAAAAAGCATCAGAACCAAGGACGGAAATAGGGAGTTTTGTTTGCTCCTGATTTACCCGGCTGTAATGTCCGGGCTTTTACTGTTAGTTTTAATTGTCTTTAAGGGGGCTGATAGGGGGTTTTGCGAACGTGGAGGAAATTTCAATTCCACTATGGTACGATTAAAAGCGTGCGATTGCGCTTTTGCAAAAAGCAGAACCGCATTTCAATTCCACTATGGTACGATTAAAAGGAAAAAGCCGACAACAGGACGGCAGATAGCGAAAAATTTCAATTCCACTATGGTACGATTAAAAGGTATGAGCAGTCATATACGCAAGAGGAGTACACATATTTCAATTCCACTATGGTACGATTAAAAGATAGTTATGTGCATTGATATACAATCCGTTGGCATTATTTCAATTCCACTATGGTACGATTAAAAGGGCGACGCAGGGAGTTTTCTGATCAGCAATCTGTAAAATTTCAATTCCACTATGGTACGATTAAAAGTTGAAGAACACATATTAGGGACAATATTATCGGAATTTCAATTCCACTATGGTACGATTAAAAGGTACGTGCATTAAAACTTGCAGGCTATCATAACGTATTTCAATTCCACTATGGTACGATTAAAAGCGCCGAACGTATATGCAACACAGATACAGTTTATATTTCAATTCCACTATGGTACGATTAAAAGTGCAACCTTGACATCATTTTTCCCCCATTGTGCAATTTCAATTCCACTATGGTACGATTAAAAGCGGCAGACCCCTTTCCTCGATGATGGAGGAGGGAATTTCAATTCCACTATGGTACGATTAAAAGCCAGCGAGAAAGAGGTTCGTAGCGAAACTCCGCCTGGATTTCAATTCCACTATGGTACGATTAAAAGCATGATTAAATTTGTTTAATAGAATTCTTCATACTTTATTTCAATTCCACTATGGTACGATTAAAAGCATCAGCAAATCTCGTGCACTCCTGATTGCAACGAGATTTCAATTCCACTATGGTACGATTAAAAGAGGGGACAGAAAAAAAAAAGAAAATGAAGAACCGCATTTCAATTCCACTATGGTACGATTAAAAGAGAGGCAAAAGAAGCTTCCCGGGCCGCTTATGATGCGATTTCAATTCCACTATGGTACGATTAAAAGCTATAACACAGGCCACGGCAATAGTAAAGCCGACAGTATTTCAATTCCACTATGGTACGATTAAAAGACGGATTGGACAGGTGCAGACAGAACAGGAGCAAGATTTCAATTCCACTATGGTACGATTAAAAGGAGGCAAAAGAAGCTTCCCGGGCCGCTTATGATGCGATTTCAATTCCACTATGGTACGATTAAAAGGCAGCGTTGGCACAAAGCCAGCCCGTACAGACAAAATTTCAATTCCACTATGGTACGATTAAAAGGTTCAAAGACCGTTACAGCCCGTCTGATAACCCAAATTTCAATTCCACTATGGTACGATTAAAAGTAAGAATTCAGACGGGTACCCATCTGCGACAATAAAATTTCAATTCCACTATGGTACGATTAAAAGGCATATCAAACATCAACAGGTAAGTTGTGTTCAGATTTCAATTCCACTATGGTACGATTAAAAGTGTATTTGTAGTTGCTGTCTTTTTATTCTTCAATATTTCAATTCCACTATGGTACGATTAAAAGACTTATGTCAACAGGTACAGGGGTGTGGAATTGCCATTATTTCAATTCCACTATGGTACGATTAAAAGCCGCTCGACAATTTTTTAAAATAATTCATTATCAACGACTTATTTTTTGTAAAAATAACAATTTTCTTATAAAAATACGTCGATCCCACAAAATGTCATTTTTTGTGGAGTTCGACAACATCTGTATTTGTCTGATATTCAGTATGTCAAAGAGCGTTTTGGTAATAAGATATTAATTGGGATACTAGATACTATTTACAAAATCATACGTCGACAACCATTTTACAATATAGTATCCAATGATTGCCTTTCACAGCCAATGACTTCCTTATCCAACCATTTTTCCTGACGGGTTTTAAAAAAGATAAAACTGTCTTTCTTTTCGTCCATTATCTCTAGTGCTTTATACTGTAGTTCTTGAAGCTTTACTTCGGTAATTTCCCCTTCGAATACCGAATTTTGAATCCAGTTCAAATATTTGCGACAAAGTTTTAACATTTTGGCAACACGTTTTTCTCCTACGTCATATACTGCAATGATGTACATTACCACCACATTTTAAATGGTTTATATTCTTCTATCTCTAAAATATGTTTTTGAAGCTTATAGCACTCCAATTTAATCAGGTGTTTATAACTTACAGAACGATTTAACGTTCGGTGATTAATGGTTTCTGCCAGACGGTCTTCGAATGCTTGGACGAATGTTTTTTTCCCGTTGGATTTGAGAATAACACGGTTCATATTTTCTTCAAAATCATGAGATTGAATCATCTTTTTATTTAGAACCTTAAAAATAACACGGTCTACCAGTAATGGTTTAAAAACTTCAGCCAAATCAAGGGATAAAGAATATCGACGCGCTCCCGGTTCATGAAGGAAGCTGACGGTCGGATTTAGTTGCGTCTGATGAATAGTCCTCAAACATTGACTGTAACACATCATATTTCCGAATGAAATCAATGCGTTGATCTCGTTTAGCGGTGGACGATAACTGCGACCATCCATGTTAAAATCATTAATTATCAGGTTGAAAGCCTCATAGTAATTTTTACGGATATTACCTTCAATACCCATTAACTCACTAATATCTGATGTTTCTGCAATACGGGACGATAGATTTTCTATAACAGTAATAATGGGCTCAAGATCCTTTCCCCGTGTATTATAATATTTAAGGTTTTTAGTCATATTAAATGAAGCACCGGTCAGGAGACGTTGTGCCAGGTCTATCCTTTTCTTTTTATTTTGCTGAAAACGGACCTGGGTAATGAGCATTTTTCCGGAAATCAGGGTATCCCGAGGCATGAAGGAACCAGTGTAATTTTCATAGTAATCAAAAAAATGAACGGGGATCTGTTCCTGGCCAAGGAAATTGTAAAGGGCTGAGTTGGCTTCGAGATTTCCGAAACAATAGAGTTCCTCAACGTTTTCAACCGGTAAAAACCGGGGCTTCTGTTCGTTCCCCTCCTTGTCATAAGATGTGAATTTCAGGGTGTTGTCCTGACGCTGCAGCTTTCCTGGATTAAAAAGATAATAGGTTTTTTTCATCCTTCTACCTCCTGACTCCAGCAGAAGTCATAGTAACTACAATTTTTACATCTGGATTTAGGGAGCTTACCGGGGCATTGCTCATTATGGATAATGCTCTCAATTCCTGTGATTGATTCTTTTATTGTTGTTCTGTCGGGTTCAGAGAGTGTTACTTCTTGGGTTTTATGTAAACGTGGATATTCCAGCAATCCGGTTACTCCTGTGAGACCATTCTGTTCAAGCACAAACAAATAATACTTGACCTGCCACTCGTGAGCCTTTTCGTGTTTGTCCGATTTCTTAATCTCATGAACAACTTTCTTTTTTGGGTCATAATAATCTATCTTTATCCCATCCATTTCTATTTCCTTATACTTGTCACTCCGTCGTGGATAAGAGGTTTCATGGATTAACTTCCCTTCATACACCAGGTCGGAATTTGATTCCATATGAATCCCGTTGGCAAACAGCCAGAGTTTACGGTGACAGATGAGATGGTAGTTAAAGTGCGTTCCGGTGATGAATTGAGACATAATAGATAATAGTTGATTATATCAGGCCTTGGGAAAAATGCTTCAACTTTGTTGTGCATTACGGGGTCCGGGGTGTTTTATTAACATTTCTTTGCTTAGTGTATGTGAGATTTTCTTAATTTGGTGTATATGCTAATTAATGCCAGTTCATTCTTTGAAAAACAGTTTCTAGCTCATGTATTATCTGATTTACGTCCGGAAAATCTTCTTCTCTCAAATGACCTCTTAAGCTGTGATCCCACTCCTTCTTCATTTTGTTAATTCGTTTATTATTGAAAAAATCAGAATAATCATTGAATGTAATGTGCTTAAAGGCGGTTTTCTGTAGAAATGTTTTAACAATCAAATTCCAATCTTCCAAGAGTTCAGGTTGTTTCAGTAATTTCCAAATATCATAATAGTCTCTCGGTGCCGGATAACTTCTTTGCAATAGGGCTCGCAATTTTTCTCCTATTATTTCAACAAGAGGGTAACATGGAATCGTTTGCGACACAAAAACTCCGCTATCGGAATACGTGCTTAACAGTGGTTTGTAAACAGGATTGTTAACTAATTTTTCATAATGCACAATTTCAATTTTAAATTCGGTTTGCCATCTTTGTGCAGCAGGCGGTTGTTGATTATTCTTATGATTTGCTCCCCAGAATTTAATTTTTGTTTTATATCCGACCTGTTTATTTTTCCAGTTGATCGGTTCAACTTTTACTTTTGAGAAAAGGATACCGACTTTGCCGGTAACCGTATCACAGACCGATTGTAACATACGGTTTGTAATCTGTAAATCTTTATTTTTTAATGTAAAGTCCAAGTCTTCCGAAAAGCGGTATTTCTCAAAATAGCACTTTTTAAGGCATGTTCCTCCTTTGAAGATCAAGTTCTCCCTTGCCCACTTTTCCTCGAACAAAATAGCGAGAAAATGTCCCAACACCCAGTTTTTATCAATGGTATCAGGAGGAACACCTTCCTTTTCAGCAATACGCAATATCTCGCTTTGCAACAACATCAATACATCTTTTGAATGATTTCCAATAGCTTTTCTTCCGGTATATTTATGCGTAACCTCCAGTTGGAATTGAATTTCCCGATATCTTCTCCCATTGGGTCTAATAATACATAACGTTTGTTGATAAGCCTTTGTGCCTTTTCTCTGAATTTGCCAAGGCTTTCTATTTTAAATAGTGCCGACAAATAGCTCACCCGCTTGATTACTGAAAGGTTATTCATTTGAACGGCATATTTCAGCAATTTGCTGTCATTGATTTTTGCAGTATATAAAGCCCGTATTAATTCTTCATAGCCTCCTGCATATTGCGGCAAATCAAAACAATCAAGCAGGGTTTTTTCCACATCCGTAACCTTAAACTGTTCATTTCCGTATCCCATTTGTATGATTCCGCATATCTTTTCGGGCTTCACTTGGATAAATTTGTACCGTACATTAAATACTTTCTTGTCAGCTTTCCTGCGATCCGATTGCACATATACTATGTTCGGTATCTGTTCCGTAAGTCCATGCAGGTTTAGGGCAGACCAATACGCAACAGAACCATTCTTCACCATAGCATTGCCTATAACATACGGATTCCTGAAATTACGGACGCAATACAAGCCTTTTTCTATGGCAAAGAGCTGCTCCTCGCGAATGAGCTTCCTGATAAACGGTTTCATTTCAACATAAGTATGGCCCGTTAACGAGCTTAAAGTCGCACTATCAACAACAGACAATTCGTTATCGGACAAGACGTTGTGAATATTTAGATTGCCTGTTGTCATATCGTTTCACTCAATTTTTTGAGTACATTTTATAGTTAATAAAGTGCGAATATAACACTTTTATATCAATGAAATGTAACATTTCAGATAGATGAGTCATTTTGTTTGGCAAACAGTATTACAGAAAGATTTTCTTTTTTTAGCTACTTCCCTTGGCTGGTCTTAATAACAATCAATGTTTCTGCTCGCGTAGTATTTACGGCGGGATTATTTCCCGGATTTCGTGTAGTTTTTCTAGCAAATCTTCAATGTTTATATGATGCTGATGTTTTTTGTTCTTTATTTTGTTGTTTAATCTTAACAGGATTGGAAATTTATCAGGATTAAAGGAATCATTTATAAGTATTGGTCTTCTTCCATAAATCTCACTCCTATTTCCTTATTATAAAACCCTTTTCGTATAACATAAATTACTTCTTCTTCGTCTTTGATAAAGACTCTTTGAATATCAACCATATTCAACTTTTTGCCTTTTTCAATCAGATAAACTGGCAACTCCAAAGAATTCTTCAATTTCCAGCTTTGGAAATCTAAATAATTATAGAAATATTCTGATTCAGGCAGCTTAACAAACACTGTATCTTGTGGCGCAATATTTCGACTACGCCAAAAGTTTGTATCCGTATCATCAGCAGCAGTAACCTGCATTGGATTAATCAACCAATTATAACTAAAATACTCTTTTAACTCTTTGGCATTAGAAATAGCTTTTGATGAAAAAGATGTCTCTGAAGAATAAACTTGATTTAGCAAAAACACAAGTTTTTCCGCATTATAAAATGTTGTTTCAAGAATTTTTGCTGTTTTAGAAAATGCTTCACATGGTATCCATGTTTTTTTCCTTTTGTCATATTCACCATACGGAGCAGGATAAACCAAATCATTTTTTTTAGGAACAATAACAAATAATGTTCCAATTTTAGATTTGTCAAAACGGCACAGCCTACCAGCCCGTTGTGTTAATCTATCAATAGGACAAAGCTCTGAAATCATGAGATCAGCACTTATATTAATGCTCATTTCGCCAATTTGTGTTAAAATGGCAATTCCTTTAGCACGATTGTTATCCCAAGCCTTTTTTCCTAACGCATCTATCAATTCCTGTTCTTTATCCTTTTTGTCTGGTTCGGTAAACCGGCTATGATAAAGAATAGGATTTGCATTTCTTTTTGCGAACCAATCATAAAATAAAACAGCTTTATCAACTGTATTTGTATAAATAATTGCCGTTTCTTTTTTGATGCAGAATTCTAATAGGTCTTCAATTTCTGAAACTTCAGAGTAATATTGAATTGCTTTTATTTCAAACCGATTTCGCAAATTGTCAGAAGTGTCTTCAACAATCTGATTAACATGATAACCTATTTCTCTATAGGACGGTAAAACAGATTCGGGTAAAGAGGCACTCATTAAAAGCACTGGTACACTCCAGTATTTTAATATTTCAAGGAGTACCAGAATGTTTGCTTGGGTAAAATCATCATAAAAATCTGCTTCGTCAATTACTAAACAAGAATTTGCCAGATTAAATAAAATTAAATGATGATCTTCCCTTGTTAAAGTTAATGCCATCAGTAAATGATCAATCGTACAGACCGTGATTGGTGTTTGCAGCAATCGGGCAAACTCATGGATTTTTTCAGCTTTCTGTTTTTCTATTACCCCAGCTTCAACTTGTTCCTGAAATTTGGCAACCCATGCACTCGAATGATATAATCCTGTGTCAGATAAATTTTCAGCAACATTAATAGCTAAAGCATTTGATGTAAAACGAGTTGGCATAGCTATCACTAATCTATCTGCTCGTTTGTTTTCAATTTGTAATTGAGCCCATAATAACGAAGCATCTGTCTTTCCTGCACCAGTTGGAGCACGAACCAATAACAAATCATCTTTCCAATGATTTTCAACTAGCCTTTGAATTCCTCTCTTTTCTTTATGTGGAAATTGATAATGGAATGAAGAAAAATCGGGGACGAAATCTCCATCCTCTTTTGCACTTGCCCTATGATCTGCTAATTGTAATAATCCTCTTGGACCAGCAAATTCGTAATGTTTGTTCGCTATTATTGCTAATGAATTTTGCTCAATGATTCGGTTACTTTCACTCCGAAATGCAGTCCAAAAATCGGTCATCCTTTCATTAAGCCAACGATCTTCAAAATTCAATCCCAGTTTACCGTGATGTGCAGCAATAGCTACTTGTTGAGGTAATGGTAGTCTCGTATTTTTTATTAATCGCAATGATTCAAACTCGTGTCGGACACCAGCCATTCTAATTTTTTCTCCGGAGTGCTCTTCTTTTGAATATTCTTTAAAAGTTCCGCCATGTTGTGACTTCCATTTTAAGAATGCCTCATAATCCTTTTGGCAAGCCAGTTGCCATATGCGAGATTCTTTACCTAAATCATGATATTGGCACACTCGCTCTAATCTGACAAATAAATCTTTTCCAACTCGTTCTTTATATTTTTGAACGATGAAAGAATTATGTTCGAGCAAAAACTTCCCTTCCGACATTACATTTTTGGTATGTTGTTCAAGTGTAATGCCGGAAGGTTTTGCCAATTTGGGGTATTTGTAGTTACTCACTACCGAAAGCCTGTTCGAATGTTACAACTTCATTACCTTTTGCAGGATCATAAAGTTCATTTGAAGCTAAAAATTCTAAAGCTTCGTTATACGCTTTATTAACACTTTTCTCAGTTGTATCATCACCTATAAAGTATTTTGCCTTGCGAGTGTCGAGTTCTGCTAATATATTATTTTGTTCCTGTTCACTAGCAACATAATACCGACTTGCCTTACGGCTTAAAATAGTGTCGAATATAATCAACACTTTCTGTGGCTCACCACTCACTGCATTTCTTGCTTGACTGGCATAATCATTCATCAATCTGGTTGCTTCCAGATAAAGCCGTGCACGACGTTTCCTTTCAGCATCATTGGCATGTTTGAAAAATTTAGTGCCAATATTGAAACTTTCTTCGTATTTAAAAGCTTTGGAAATGCTTAATGCACTTATATCAAGAAAGAAATTCATGTGCATCAGGTCATATTGACTAAATTCCTTGGTAGCTAAAGCTTGGTCTTTTGCGTCATCTGATTCGTCAAACCGGATGCGTACCAACAAATCTCGCCCCACTTCGCTTTCATCAATTGCAACGGCTGGGGTTACAGATAATGGGGCAGTTCTTCTACCAGAATAATCTCCTTTCGATGGGTGCATGAAACCACCCATATCAGCACGCAAATCTTTTTCAATTAAATTACTGATACCGTCACCATTTGAAACAAAGGTTTCTCCTTTTTTAGGATCAGCCATATTTAACCGATCCATTGCTGAAAAAAGAACATGACGTTGCATTTGGCCGGATATATAAACTCTTCCGTCAGGTCTTCTTTTAATTGAAGATGCATTACCTAACAATTTTTCACCTCCGTTTGCAATATGATTTTTGAACGGAGCTAATGCTGTTACTAAAATTCCTTTAATTTCCATTTTATTCATTTTTGTTTATTTTAATTATTCTGCACTATGATCAACTGATTCAATATTTTCTTCAGTATCTTCATTACTTTTTAGTTCATCTGGAGTGTCTTTCTTTTCTGCTTTATTTATTAAGCGAGAAAAAGCAATTAATAGATTTTTTGCATTTTCAAGAGGTAATTCACCACTTGCTGTTTTTTTCATAAAAAGAGCAGCTGACTCAGGAGCATAAAGACCGGATAACCGTCCAGCTTTTGCAACAGCCTGAGCAAGCAGAGCATCACCAGACTTTGCTAAAAATGTTGAACTTTCCAGTTCAATCAGAAATTTTGATTTTACTCTTCGTACTTCCTCCCAATAATTAGAGGCACCTTCTTTTATTTCAGTTTTGGCAGCAAAATAGGCAGCCTTGTTGAGCCATTGTCCTAATGCCCTAGCTGACGATACAATTTTTGGATCAATTTTTTCCATTTTAATAAAGTATGTGTTAAACAATATTGTTACTTCGTTTGGATATTCTGCGCGAAAAGCCAGAAAATCCTTAAATGCTGCGTGATTAAATAATTGAAGAAAGCGACTTGTGAACAAATCGAATTTTTGGTATTCGCTATTATTGCTTGTTCTTTGAGCCTGATTGTGAAGTTTAGAATAGTAGAGACTGTCAATAATTGACCGAAGTTTGCCTTCTTTTGCCAAATCAATAACATAATGATTAAAAGTAAAGGTTGTTGCTCCCCCATATTTGATAAGATACATTGTTGTATCCTTTAAACTTTCTAGTACAGATTTTGCTTGTTCTGAATATTGAGATTGTTTAGCAAATTCTCCGATTGCTCCAAGAAGAGCGACACTACCTAATACACTACTTCGTGGCGGATTTGGAAAGTTTCCATTAAAAATTAATGGTCTTTTTGCTTCATATATGATTTTTTCATTGCTTCCTTTTCCAGATGGAGTCGCACTAACATTACCATACATTAAATTATTGGCAGTTTCAGATTTTAGCATCCGTTTAAAAATACGCACGAAATTTTTCAATTTTTCAATAGGCAAATCAGGAATGATACATACATTAAACATTTCTGGCATTTCTTTTTTCTTATCAATTCGATACTGAAGACACGGTTTGTTTGGAGTTAATGTTGTTACAGCACTTAATCCCTGTTCTAATATTGAAACCTTTGGATTACCTCTTCCAATATTTCCTTGAAGAGAGAAAGTAAGATATTCACCAGCGACAGGAGCTACGGACATTGATATATCATCTAATTTGTTGACAGAATCTTTTGCCAATTCTGACAATAGGGTGTTTCCTTCTTTCCAGATATGTCTGGAAGATTTATCTGTTGACATCACATTGGGGGCAAGAAACAAACCTTTTTTGGGGTTTCCTTTTTCAATTCGAACAAAATCAAATTTTACTTTATCTTTCCCATCGATTGCCTGAGCTGGTCGAAGTCGGAATGAATTAAGCCCCTTTTCAATTTCTGAAATAATTTGTGCAGATGTGATTTTGTCACAATCATTCAAATTATTTTCACACATAATCAATGCTTGAGCGTATCTAATATAAGGATGAACAGCTATCATAGTTCTTTAAAATTTAAGTTAACCCAACCTTCACTATTTCCTAAATACCCTAGATTTTCAGTCATTAGTCGTTCTTTCAAAATCTTATATAAGTGCTTATCTATTTCTATCTGAATTTCATAGTTACCCTTTGCAAAAAGATATTCCCGTTTCGTTGGTGTAGAATAATACTGTGGAAACTTTTCAATACGTTCTTTAAAAAATATTTCCAAAGCTTTATCATCAACTTGTCTGGGGTTTTTTACACTTCGTTTCAGTTCTCTTTTTTGCCGAATTAGATCATAGCTAATATTGAATGTTCCTTTGGGATGGACAACTGCATCAGATCTTCTATAAGCTTTACTCCATAAATCATCATAAAAATTTGTAATAGGAGTAAACTGGAGTCCAATTTCAAAATATTCCATTAGTAATGGAACATAAGTTGAACCTTTTGTTCTATCTCTAAACTTCAATCGAGGATCTTTCTTTGCCTGCTCTTTTCTCAGTTTTGTAAGTTCTTTGATTATTGCTTTTCGGTCAGCTAAATCAATATGCCAACCCAAAATGTTTTCAAAAAGTCCGCAAAGCATTTTCTTGTCCGGATTCTTCAATGTTTTATAATATGAGCCAGGCAACTCACTAACCATTGATAGAGGCGCCAAGGGTTCAATTTCCAAAATAACCTTTAGGTTGAGTTCTGGAATTTTCTTGAGAATTGATAAATTTAACTTATGCATATTTCATTAATTTTTATTGTTCTCATAATACAAACGTGTGGTTAGCCATTCGTAGTCAATTGTTTTAATATTTTGTAGCATACTTTATCTTTTTAAAGAAGTTTCTTAAACAATTTGCCCAATAACTTCAAAATATTAATTTCTGATCCATTGATTCGAAGTAATATTCATCAGTAGCATTCAATTTTCATTCTATTTTTTGAATTTAGTTTTTCTTATTGCCATAATATTTAATTACGGTTGTTGATAACTTTCGTATTTTTAGGCGGACAGTTTCTGTCCGCCTTTATATATATTTTTCTTATACTTTACGATTGTAAATATACTTACTACAACCTTATTATTACTAATACCCACCCTACGGGTTTGTATGAACGTGTCAGAGCAGATAAAGCAAATCCACCCATCCAAATCCTTCCGAGCTTTTTTCGCTGATACCGGCATCCCAAATCATACGATGTACTTCAATCGGAGCTGTCAATTCAAAACTAAACAGATTGCCCACAACACGTGATTCTTCCTTTGTCCCTGGCTTAATCAGGAAACCCTGTCTTTTCCAGTACTTAGATTCTTTCAGCCATGTAGCTGGTTCGGGTTCCCTGAAAATCGGAGTTCCGTCCGGACCTTTTCCATTGTAAAGTCTGAAGATCAAATCATCCGGAGTAATTTTCTTCTTCTTTGTATTTGTATATTTTTCGGCAATATGTTTTACTGAAAGTTCGCAAAACCCCTTCTCGTAAGGGCTTAGATATTTCGGATACTTATCGTTTTTGGTTTTATAGCTTACCACCCAGGGTGTTTGGAGGCGGTAACACATAGTCTCAGAAAATATCGGTTCAGGAAGAGCTTCTATATTAGTTACTGTAAAGTCAATCCCGTTGAACTTGTCACCAAGGTAGAATTCCTGGTTCATAAACAGTCCTTTTATGAATAGTAAAGCAGCCTCGGAAACATCAAAACTAATCCGGAGGCCGATTTTATGTGCTGAAATTTCAAATAGTTTTTTTTCTTTCCACAGTTTGGGCTTTCCAAAATTCATTTGTGAGAAGCAAAAAAGTTTGTATAGTTTAGTTTCGCTTTGACCGTACCCTTTTTCATGAAGGAAGGCGGCAAAATCCCTGTCGGCCTGTTTTAGTACTTTATAAATCCATGCACTGATGTAATACTGGTAATCCATGGGCAACATACGTTGCTTTGTGGTTCGGGTTAAGGTTAATTGAAATCTCATAGAACTACAATTATTTATTGATTTTATCCGGATCAATTTACCAGACCTGCCGTTACCGTTTTTATTACTCCCTATCTTTCAACCACCGGATTAGCTTTTAAGCTAATTCTGTGTTTTTCTTGTCGTTGTCATAGAGTAAAGTCATTGCCTTTGTTAAACTTACCCTGTACTCCGGAATTTATGGGAGTAATATCTTCTTTATTTTCTCATGTTGCACAAATTTAAACTTTTATGCTTAATTCTGTATCCCAGCTAAAGTAGTAATTCCAATTTAAAAGGAAATCGCTTAACTTTGTAATAAAATCAGCACCAATAAGGCATGTTATTCGGAACGAAGGATAAAGAACAAATACTGAAGGAAAGTTTTCTGAATTATTCTCCTCGGTTGATCAATTACGCCATGCGTTTTGTTTCCAGCCGTGATATTGCCCAGGATATTGTGCAGGATTGTTTTATGCGTTTTTGGGAAAGGATAGATAAATTCGAATTTTTAGCAGTAAAACCACTTCTTTTTACCATGGTCCGGAATGCTTGCCTAAATCATCTCAAACACCTGAATGTAGTTAAGTTACAGCGTTTAAAGTACATACACGATGATATGGGAGAGGAACGGGTTTATCACTACGACTTTGACATGGAGCCTAACACTTCTATTCTTTACGAAGAACTTGAAAAACAAATTCAAATTGTTGTTGACAAACTTCCAAAACGTTGCCGGCAGGTTTTTTTATTAAGTCGTTTTGAAGGTTTAAAAAATAAAGATATTGCTTCCCGTTTGGACATTTCTTTGACGGCGGTTGAAAAACATATACGGAGGGCCCTTATGGCATTTAACGCTCATTTTGAAAAAAATGGCCCTTTGTCTGCAGTATTGTTGTGAGCTGGTTGCTGTCTGCTTATTAAAACATTAAAAGTATTTTTCTAAATAAGGTTAGGTAAAACACCTAATCGTTGTTTTAATAGATGATAAGTATAATAGTAGTATTATGGAATCAGACAACAGTGATATTCATTATTTAGCAATTAATTATTTTGAAGGCTCTATTTCAAAAGATGAAGAACGAATTCTTTTTGAATTCGTAAATAAGAATCATAAAAATCTGATTTTATTCAGAAACTGGGAACGGGAATGGATAGCCGGTCACAAGCCTCAGGAAAACGTACTGTTATTATGGGAAAGACTTAAATACAGGGTAAACATGCAATCGGGTACAGAAAATAAGAAAAGAATATGGCATCGTATTGCAGCGGTAGCGGCAGTTTTTCTGATTATTTTCTTTTCGGTAAACATCTATAGCATGTTTACAAAAAAGAGCCAGGAGGCATCGCTTGTTTTTGAAACCCATTGTGCAGAGAGAAGCAGAGTGACATTGCCAGATGGAACGGTCGTTTGGCTTAATGCGGCCACAACACTCACTTGTCCAGCTGATTATAATAAAAAAACCAGAACAGTCATTTTATCGGGAGAAGCCTATTTTGAAGTTAAAAAGAAAGAGGATATTCCTTTTATTGTATATGCGAAAGATTGCCCTCTTTTGGTTAAAGGCACCAAATTCAACGTTACAGCCTATCCTGAGGAACAAGTACTGACAGCTGCGTTACTTGAAGGCCTGCTGCAGTTTGGAGATGATGCGTGCGGATTAATGATGCATCCTGATGACGTTGTGATCTATGATTTGTCCCTGAATGTGAAATCCGTCTATTCTACCTATGCTGAACAGTTCATATCCTGGACAGAAGGGAGGATAGAATATGATTCCATTACTTTCGATGAGTTATTCAGAAGATTGTCCCGTCAATATGACGTTGATATTATTTTCACATCGGAACAAAAGACTGCTAAAGCTCTGAACGTATCTCTAAATAACGGAGAAACGATCACAGATGTGCTGAATGCCTTATCTCTAATTATTCCCATGACCATTGAACAAGACGGAAGAACCTTAACCATAACACTTTAAATAATACATCTATGAAACAAAACCTAATGCGAAAAAGACTTTTAATCTCTACAATTATGGTATTGTTGGGATTTTTGTCTTATGGACAAACGGTAACCAAAGTGTTTAACAACACACCTTTGAAAACCGTTCTTAAAGAGGTTGAAAAGCAGTCGGGGATGTCAATCATGTACGAAACGGTTGATGTGAATGCAAGCCCTGCTGTAACGGCTTCTTTTAATAATGCATCTGTTACAACGGTTCTTGAAACCATTCTGGACAGTACATTGGAATATTCTATTAAAGGAAAAATCATTGTGATTTATAAAAAATCAGGTGATACGTCCGGCGAGAAACAGCAAGCTTTCTCACAACAGAGCAATCAGCGTACGATCCGGGGGGTGGTTACAGACGAAACAGACACCCCAATTGTGGGGGCTACTATAATAGTAAAAGGCACCGTGAACACTGCTACGACAGATTCCAACGGGGCATATACCATTTCTGTAAAGCCGGATGACGTTCTTATCTTCAGCTTTTTAGGCTATCAGTCCGTTGAATTGGAAGTAGGTGGTCGGATGACAGTTGACGTACAAATGCTTTCTGCAGCCACTCCGCTCGATGAGGTTATGGTAGTTGCCTATGGCGTTGCCAAGAAATCATCTTTCTCAGGCTCGGCAGCCGTAGTACATTCACAGGAAATTACCGCCAATCCTTCCGCTTCTTTCGAAAAATCGTTACAGGGGAAAGTGGCAGGATTGCAAGTGGTTGCCGCATCGGGACAACCCGGAGCTTCTACTTCTTACAGGATCAGAGGAACAGGTTCCTTACACGGTTCTAACGAGCCTTTATATGTAATAGATGGAGTAGCTACTACTTCTGCCGATTATTCGGTAGCCGCCAACCGTGCCTATTCTACTTCGAGTATTCTTTCTTCTCTGAATCCACAGGATATTGAATCGGTTACGGTATTAAAAGATGCGGCCGCCGCTTCCCTATACGGTTCACGTGCTGCAAACGGAGTTGTTATCATTACCACTAAGAGCGGAAAATCTGGAGAAGGCAAATTATCTTTTAACGCTCAGTTAGGGGTGGCCAGTGTTCCCAAGACGTTTAGTCTTATGAGCTCTGCCGATTATTATCAGGTAGTCTTCACGGATTATTATAATACAAGAATGGCTGCCGGCCACAGCGCTGCTGATGCCGCTATATGGGCTAATGCCCAAACACAGGGGCTTATCACCTTTAATCCGTTCAACATGGCACAACCTTTTGGTGCCGATGGCAAACTGGTTTCGGGAGCTCGTACGATTGTAGATACCGACTGGCAGGACGAAGTGTTTAATCCGGCACTTACCCAGGATTATAACCTGAGCTTCTCCGGAGGAACCAATGCCGTTTCCTATTATGTGTCGGGAGGTTATTACAATCAGGATGGAACAACTCCTGCCGCCAACTACAAAAGATATTCGGGAAAGGCAAACATCGATGCACGTATTAAAAAATGGCTGAAAGCCGGATTGAATACGACGTTCTCCTATTCGGAACAGAATACGGAAGTCGCCAGCGGTGCCGGTGCCTCTCCCTTATATAATGCTTTAAAATTTCCCAGCGGTGTTCCGGTATATCTGACCGATTCACAAGGAAATTATATTTTGGACGAAGAGGGTAATAAACAATTCAATTGGCTCAATCCGGTATCAAAAGACTTTAACCCGGTGGCCATCCCTCATATGGATACTTGGCTAACAAAGACGTATCGTTTCCTGGCTTCATTTTACGTTCAGGTGGAATTTACCAAAGGGTTGACCTTTAAATCAATTTTCTCTCCGGATTATGTGTCATTGTACGAGATTATATTCTGGAACAAGGAACACGGGAACGGTCCGGCTTATGGCGGACGTTCCGAAAGGCATCAGACTCACGACCTGATGTATACTTCCACCAATACGCTGAATTATGAAACAACGTTTGCAGATAATCACCATTTATCAGCTATGCTGGGTTATGAAGTATGGAAGAGCAAACGGGAATATGCTCTGGCACAGGGCACCGATTTTGCGTTTAATTTTATGACCGAACTGGATGCTGCCGCTTCCGCCTTGTCACCATCTTCATATACAACCCAGGAAAGCCTGATTTCGTATATTGCCCGTGCGGAATACGACTATGCCGGTAAATACTTTGTGTCCGGGTCGTTCCGTCGTGACGGATCGTCTGTGTTCGGATCTGATAACAAATGGGGTAATTTCTGGAGCGCAGGTGTTTCTTGGCGTCTTGATCAGGAAAACTTCATTAAGAATGTTCATTGGATCAACACCTTAAAGGTAAGAGCCAGCTATGGCACTTCTGGTAATAACCGCGGTTTAGGAAGGTATCAATCTTTAGGTTTATGGTCTGCCAGTCCCAATTACAATTATGCTAATGCCTCCGGGTTCGCACACACCCAATTGTCAAATCCCGGATTGGGTTGGGAAAAACAAGCCATGCTCAATTTGGGCGTTGATTTTGCCTTCTTGAGCAATCGCCTGTATGGATCGTTGGAATATTTCCATAAAACATCGAAAGATCTGTTATATGAGTATCCTTTGCCTACATCTACCGGTTTCAAATCCATAATGATGAATATGGCAAAAGTACAGAATGCCGGTCTTGAATTTGAGTTAAATGCCAATATTATCAGGGGAAAGGAATGGAATTGGAATCTGCAGTTCAATATTTCCGGATCGCGTGATAAGATTTTAAATCTTGCTGGAGATGACGACCTGCCAATGGACCTTGAGAAAAAAATATGGAAGATCGGATACAGCCAATATGAATTTTATATGCCTACCTGGGCCGGTGTAGATCCTGCGACGGGAAATCCTTTATGGGTAAAAGACAATAGTACCACAAGCGACTATTCATCTGCTACCAATGAATTTCATGGCAGGGCTACTCCCGATTTTTACGGAGGGCTGACCAATTCGGTTTCTTGGAAAGGTTTTAATTTGTCGGTATTTCTTTTTTACAGTGTAGGCGGGCTGGTGTATGACGGATTATATGCTACGGTGCTCCATGAAGGCAATAGCGCCGGTTCCCAATTGCATACAGATGCGTTGAAGGCATGGACCCCGACGAACACCAACACCAATGTTCCAAAATACTCCAACTCGAATTCCAATTTATCCAACTCTGCTTCTTCCCGCTTCTTGTACGATGCTACGTACATTAAGCTGAAGAATGTAAGCCTCTCTTACACACTGCCTTCTTCTGCAGTTAACAAGCTGGGATTCCTGGCAGGAGCCAGAATATTTGTAAATGCAGACAATTTGTATACCTGGTTTAAAGACGACTGGAAGGGATATGACGATCTGGATATTTACGGAATAGGAGGATTCAGTGATGATCCCACTCTGCCGATTTCCAGAACTATTACCATTGGATTGAATGTTACATTTTAATATAACACGATGATGAAAACAAGATTATATATACTCCTTGCGGTTTTTGCCGTAATTGGTTTGAATTCGTGCGGGAAAGATTTTTTGAATCTTCAACCTTCGACTTCGGTATCGGATGAGCAGGCTTTTTCTTCGGTGGAAGCTGCCAAGACGGTACTTAACGCCGCATATGCTTATGTGGGCCATTATCAAAATCATACGCTGAGTTATATTGCAGCTGATGTTATGGGGGAAGACATGACTGTTACAAGCGGTGCACACGGATGGCCCACCTATAACTGGAATCAATATTCTTATATGTATGCCCAGTCACCGGTATCAAGCCCCTGGTGGACGGGTTATTCCAATTATATCTGGCCTATTAATTATAAGGCAATAGATTGTGTCAATTCAATCATTGGACATGCAGATTTACTGCCTGAAACGTCTGAAAGGTTGGAACTGTTGGCACAGGCCCATGCAGTCAGAGGATATTGCTATCATTGGCTGGTCAGATTATTTGCCGGTGCATATAACTACAAACCCGACGGACCCGGAGTGATCTTACGGACAGAACCTGCAACGGCTACTTCAGAACATTTGCCCAGAGCAACTGTTGCCCAGGTATATTCACAAATAATTTTCGATTTGTCTTTTGCGTACGATAATATTTCAAATTCGAGTACGGAGTATATTACAAAGCGAAGTGCCGCCTTGTTACTTGCACGTGTTTATCTGGACATGAATGATTTCAGTAATGCCAGAAAATATGCTGAAGCCGCGGCAGGAAGCGTATTCGACGGTTCTAATCTTATGAGCAAAGAACTATGGGCTTCAGGATTTAAAGATCATAACGGCGAGTGGTTGTGGTATTTTAATTATATTCCTTCCAAGTGCAATATTTATGCTTCTATTCCATCATTTTATTGGTTTGCTGAGAGCATGGAGGGAGTAGAATATGGCGGTTGGGTTGACGCTAATGAAGTTTTTAATCTTGGGAATGAAATCTGGGATGGTTACGGAACCATTCGGGCAACAAAAGCATTTGTCCAACTATTTGAAAAAAATGATGTCAGGAAACGGTTCCCGTTTTATGTAAATGAGGAGGACGGCTTCTTTACCTCAAAATTCGGACACCGTACCATGATGGGGGATGCGGAATTTCCCATGGCCCGCATTGCTGAAGCGTATTTAATAAAAGCAGAAGCCGAAGCAAATCTTGGTAATGTTGCAGCAGCAAAAAGTGTTCTGAACGCCTTGCAAATCAAACGGGGAGCAACGCCTACCGAGGGAACCCTGGACAAGATATATCTGGAAAGGAGAAAAGAATTGTATGGAGAAGGACACCGTTTGTTTGACATCAAACGTTTACGTCAGCCCCTGGTCCGTTCCGTTTATCCCGAGCAATGGGTGCCTCTTGATCTTCCAGCAGACAGCCCCCGTTTTATGTTCCCCTTACCTAATAATGAAATGCTATATAATACAGCCTTGACTGAAAACGATCAGAACGACTACTGGAAATAATTGAACGTAATGAAACATATTAATACCTTACTGATTGCGGGAGCACTTTTATGTGTGCTCCCTCTTTCTTCGTGCCGGCAAAACCGGGTTGAAGGAATAGTTCATTTTCAGGATCGTGAAATCAATATTAAATCTTTCCTGACAAACTTTCCTTATCAGACCTATTCTTTCAGTTTAAGCGAAGATTGCAACAAACTGTTTTATTTAAAAACGGATACTGTTAACTCACTTTTAATGCTCGATCTGACATTGACGAACGATCTGGATGCGGGAGTGTGCCTTTCCGATATTGATTTCTCAAAACGTACCTTCTGGAGTCACAGGTACAACAATACGGACAGCTGTCTCTATTGGATAGGAGATGAAAAGAACGATGAAATTATTAATATCTGGAGATTGAACCTTCAGACGGGAGTGGTGGAAAAACTGACGGACGTTCCTTATGTTTACGGATGGGGATTTAATCCTGCAGGTACTAAAATCGCCTATGTCGCCCGGCTTGGCCAGAATGAAAATCGTTTGGATGAACTTCGTATACTGGATCTGCAGACTTTAAAGGAAACGGTCGTTTACCGGGATACCCCTGCTTTCAGAATGACCTGGACAGATATAGCCTGGCAACCCGACGAAAAAGGGGTTTTGCTTAGTGTCTTGAAAAATGCCGACAGGGTATTTTCCAATATTGGTTATGTTGACTTTAAAGACCGGTCATTAAAAATCTTGACCGACACTTTATTACAAGCGAGCCTGTCCGGAACGGATGTGATAACGGACTGGTATTCATCCGATTTGGGGTTTTTCCTGAGCGATCAGACCGGATATCCGAATGTTTATTCATATAACATTAAAAATAAACAGGTCAGGCAAATTACCCGCTTTGAAACAGATACAAGGGTTGAATGGATAGATTGCCAAGGGCAAAGAAAATTACTGGCCGTTCAAAACGCCCCCACGGGAACAAAGATGCTGCTATTGGATCCTGCTACGGGACGGGTTCTTTGTGAGGAAACATACCCGGCAGAACTGCGTTTTGCAGGAAAGAACAATGATAGGGTATATCTCTATGCCGGTGCCGTGGATATTGTATTTCAGCTATGGTCCGTTTCCGTTTCAGGCAATGAAATAAACAGGGAGATTGTAGTGGACCTTCCGGAAATAAAAAAAGAGGAGATGATAACCTCTACGGCCGAACGTCTTACCATTCCCTCTTTCGACCGTGATCTGCATGCTTACCTCCTGACCCCCAGAAAACCGCTCGAGGGAGATAAAAGTATGGTTATGATCCAGTCTTTTTATGGCGGATCAAATACATATGACCTGGAACATCAGATCTTTACGGAAGCCGGGATTTATGTGCTGAGTCCTTCACCCCGCGGATCAAGCGGGTTTGGAAGGGATTTTGCCGCATTGAACGATAGAGATCTGGGGGGAAACGAGATCATAGATATCATCTATTGTGCACATTACATCTCGGAAAAACTCGGTATACCTCCAGAAAGGATCGGGGTATTCGGGATGAGTCATGGTGGTTATGCGACTATGCGCCTGATGACATTCCCTGGCACTGTTAATGGCATCACAGCCTCATTTCCGTTTGGCTTTGGGGTTGCCGTAGCCGGTTTTTCCGACATTATCTACGAACACAACCATTCCAATATTCCCGACTGGACATTTCTGGAAGCCGGAGATCCGGTAAAAGATAGTGTAAAATTACAAGACAGATCACCTATAAATCATGCTGAAAAAATTACCGGGCCTTTATTGCTAATTCACGGAAACCATGATAACAGGGTAAATATAGAAGGGTCCCGTATGATGTACAAAAAATTACTGGATTTGAAAAAACCGGTTGATTTTTTGGAAGTTGAAGGACAGGGTCACGGATTTAAGGGACTTGAAAACAATATTTTATATTATAAAACCATATTCTCTTTCCTGAAAAAAGCAGTTTAACTCTTTTAGAAGAAAGACAGTAGGGAAAAATCAATTTTTTGCATTGGCCCTGTATCAAGTCCTGATCAGGGCCAATCCCATTTGTGGAGTCAGACGGAGAAAACTTACACAGATACTGCGTTGTACATGCGGCCAATACAAAATTACAACAGCAATCTCCCGTTTATATGGCCTGGTTCGGTTGGGAGCCGCCTTTATTTGACGGAAGATAGCGTGCATTCCATTGTATAGACATATGTTTCTGGTTCTACAATACGGACCTGATGGTCACCCATACCGGAGGGGGCAAGGAATCCAGGATGCTCTCACGCGACATGGCAGACGCCCTGCTTCAATTTATGAAGACAAGTAATCCCAATGGCAAATTGTTGCCTTATTAGCTTGAATTCCCGTTCACAAGTACTCAATGATCCTGACGGGGAAGCACGCAGGGTGCTGGAAAGAATCTGATCCGCTTATTCTGTTTTATCCCCGGTCAGATAACGATGTAATCCCTTGATGATTGATGATGTCTCCGAATCGGGAGCCCATGCTGTTATACTTTGACATTGAACCATGGCATGTACCATGCGCGGATCAAAGGGCAACTTCCCGATCACGGGGATGTTTTCTTTATTACACCAAAGGGATATTTGGTCGGTCATATCCTGGTTCAGGTCCGCTTTATTGATAACGACGTATCGTTTGATCTGAAAACGGCCCGCCAGTTCAAGGATCCTTTTCAAGTCATGCAATCCGCTTCCTGTCGGCTCCGTCACTACCACTACACAGTTGGCTCCGGCCAGCGAAGCTATAGCGGCACAACCTGTTCCGGGAGGGCCATCAATAATTATTGTTTTGGCACCGGAAGATTCGGCTGTTTTTCGGGCTTGTTCCCTTACGACACTGACCAGTTTTCCTGAATTCTCCTCACCGGGAGCAAGCCGGGCATGTACCATTTTGCCGTTCTTGATATTACCCACAAACCACCGGCTCCGATCACTGGGGACCATCTTAATGGCTTTTTCGGGACAGATGCGGCTGCAAAGCCAGCAACCGTCACAAGAGGTTTCTACGATGAAAACCTTACCTTCCGTATTCCGCCGTTCGATGGCATGGAACCGGCAATAATCCATGCACAGACCGCATTCGATGCAGCTCTCATGGTTGATAACGGCTTTATGGCCCGTAACAAATGGTTCCTGATGATAATTATCCGGCTCCAGAACCAAATGCAGATTGGCTGCATCTACATCACAGTCGGCAACTACTACATGTTGTGAGAGCGTTATCAGGGCTGCTGCCAGGGATGTCTTTCCCGTACCTCCCTTGCCGCTCAGAATAGCTATCTCTTTTACTTTGTGCATAATCTTTCAATTTTACGTAGCAGTGTACGGAAGGCTTCCTTGTAATCTTTATCCTGATTGACAAGTAAAAGATTTTGTGAATAGATTCGTGCAATATTCCTGTCAAAAGGTATTTTCATAAGAAGGGGGATCTTTTTTTCTTCCAGCCAGCTGTAAACCCGGTCATCTCCCAGTCCTGCCCTGTTAACTACAACCCCAAAAGGTTTGTTCATTTGCTCAAGGGTCTCGACCGAAAGTTTCAGATCGTTCAGGCCAAAAGGAGTAGGTTCGGTAACTAAAACTACGAAACAGGCAGGCACTACGGTTGTAATGAAAGAGCAAGATATACCCGGAGGAGCATCCATTATGAGTAACTCCGGGTCCGATGACAGGGCGATCGCTTTATTGATTACCGGAACGGAGGAATAGACGCCGACGTCGGCCCGGGCCTCTACAACAAAAGCATCTTTGGAAACCAATCGTTTTGTTACTATCCCCAGTTTTTTTTCTTTTTCGGATATCGCACCGTATTTACAGGCTGCCAGGCACGCTCCGCAATCATGACACAGATCCTCTATCAGAAAGATCTGCCTGTTTTCAGGTAAGCAGATTATTGCGTTGTAGTTGCACCATTCACGGCATTTTTCGCAATACACACATTTTTCCGGATCAATAACAGCCAACTGTTGCGTAACAACTTTCTCTTCAATAATCTGACCGTTAATGAACTCAGTAACATTAGGTTCTTCGGCATCGCAGTCGGTCAGAATGACCTTTTTGTTCTCCTTCTGGGCAACGGCAAAAAGATTGGTAGACACAAAAGTCTTTCCCGTTCCACCTTTGCCGCTGGCTATAGCAATCTTCATGATATAGGCGGGATTAATGGTCACAGGTATTCGATCCTGTAGTCAATGATCCCTTTATCCATTGCTGTACCAAAGATGCCGGTGTATCGGAAGGAGCTCCGACACAAACCTGGATGTTCTGTTCTTTGAATAAATGAAGTGCCCTTTGACCCATACCACCTGCAATGATGTGGGTTACGCCCTTTTCAGCCAGCCAGCCGGGCAGCAGTCCGGGTTCGTGAGGGGGTGGGGTAATATAGGTTTCCGCTGCTATGGATTCATTGACGACTTCAATGATTGCAAATTGCTGGCAATGACCAAAATGAGCGCACAGGCGCCCGTTTTCCAATGGGATGGCTATTTTTTTCATAAATGTTTAAAAATTATTTTGCAGTGATCATTTCTATGACACGACTGATCTTTATTTCCGTGTCTTTTAATACGATCAGTTGAATTTTAAGGCTGTCGAAGATGGCTTTTACCTTGGCTCCAAATTCTCCTGAAACGACTTTTTCAACGCCTTTTGAAGCGACAATTTGTACCGATGCAGGTCCTGCACCTTCTATGGCTTCCCGGTTGGGATTGGGAATGAATTCGGTCGAACGGGTTACCGTGTCGTAGATCACAAAATAGGAACAGCGCCCAAAGCGGCTGTCCAATTTAGATTCCGGGCTATTCCCGGTAGAAGTGATGGCAATTTTCATTGTAGTATTATAAATTATCTGATTTGTATTGTTGCACGTTTAACGAATGGCACAGAGGACATATGAGGGAAGGGCTGTCCTTGTCCGGTTTATTGAAGTAACATCCGCAATGTTTGCACGAAAACCACTCGCTTGTAAAGTAGACGGGTCCGCCCTGGAAAAGGAGGGGGAAGCCTTCCACAAAAGCCCTGGCCACTTTCCGCCGGGCACTTTCATATATCCGGGAAAAAGTAGGTCTTGATACACCCATTTCCCTTGCCGCATCAGTCTGATTGTTCAAAAGATAATCACACAGACGAAGTGCCTCATATTCATCGTAATCCAGAAGTATTGGAGCGGATTCCCGTTTACCTGCCGGGTTAATAGGTCTGAATCCTTTAATCTTGGGCAGGTCATTTATTCTTCGTAATTTTTTCGGTCTGGCCATATTATATTTTAGACATATGTTCAATACAAAAATAATGAACATTTGTAAATTAAAAAAATAAATGATATATTTAGTTTTATTAATCAATACTAACAATGCTAATTATGGAAACAAATCAAAAGGAAAAAATTATTTCAATGCCCCGTATAGGTGATCCGGCTCCGGCGTTTAAAGCCGTAACGACCCAGGGTCCCATTCATTTTCCATCCGATTTCAAAGGTCACTGGGTAATACTTTTCAGTCATCCCGCAGATTTTACACCTGTATGTACTTCGGAATTCATGACATTTGCCGTTCTGGAAGAAAAATTCGCAGCGGTAAACTGTAAACTGGTGGGACTCTCCATTGACGGATTATACAGTCATATTGCATGGCTTCGTACGATCAAGGAAAAGATCGAATACAAAGGCATGAAAGATGTTGAGGTCAAATTCCCCCTGATAGAAGACATCACTATGGAAGTGGCCAACAAATACGGCATGGTACAGCCGGGAGAAAGTGAGACCAAGGCCGTACGGGCTGTATTTTTCATTGATCCCAAAGGGGTGATCAGGACCATCATTTATTACCCCCTGAGCCTGGGTCGTAATTTTAATGAGCTGTACCGGGTAGTTGTGGCTCTTCAGGCAGCCGACGCCTTTAATGTGGCTATGCCTGCGGACTGGCATCCGGGAGACGACGTCATCGTCCCGACAGCCGGATCGTGCGGTGTCGCGAAAGAGAGAATGGAAAGCAAGGATGAGATGAAATGCTACGACTGGTTCTTTTGCACCAAACCTCTTCCCGAAGAAAAAATATGGTCAAAACTGAAAAAGAAATAACTTTTTTGAAGTATTACTTTGAAGATTCAGCTTGACGTTGCGCTTCTTCGATCATTTTTTCATTAGGCAGGATAAAAATCTCCACGCGGCGGTTTTGCAACCTGCCTTCTATTGTATTATTGTCGGCGATAGGTTCGTGAATTCCTTTCCCAAGGGTTGTCATCCTGTTGATGTCAATACCTTCCAGAAGAAGGAAATCGCGGACACTTCTGGCCCTTCTTTCGGATAATCCCTGGTTGTATTCCACTGTTCCTGTAATGTCGGTATGCCCAATGATTTCAATATTGGTATCGGAATTTTTTTGAAGATTGGCAGAAAAGTTCCTCAGGGCTGTTTTGGCTTTTTCACCTATGGCCGTTGAATTGGTGGCGAACAGGATTCCTGACTCCAGGGTCACCTTAATGGCCTGACCTTCATTTACAATTTCAATAGAGGCATCGTCGGGCAGGATCTCTTCCAGTTCCTGTTTTTGCTTATCCATGTGACGTCCTATAAGGACACCGGCTACACCGCCTACAACGGCACCTATTGCCGTACCTACGGCTACGTTTCCGGCTGCAGCACCTATTCCGGCTCCGGCTGCTGCTCCGGCCGCTACGCCTATCCCGGCTCCTACGCCTGTTCGGCCAATAGTCCCGCAACCGGTCAATGTTAATGATGCAACGAGCAATCCTGTTATTAAAGTTCTTAACGTTTTCATAGAAGGGTAAATAAAAATGTTTGCTTTTTGTAAAGATACTCAAAAGGATGAAAGTAATGACAAATAGTACGAATGAAAAAACCGGGAAAACTGTTGCAACAATGCCATATTACTTCTATACGGGTACGACTTGTGTGGGAAAACGGATTATCTTCGTGAAGAAACGTTACGCTGTTGCATCTTGCGATAACTTCCGGGGAGCTTTCACCTCTCCTTTGATGCGCCACAACTGGAAGCTGTTCCATATATTCTGCCACAGTACGTACGAAGCCGGAACGACCGAAGCCATGGGGTGGAGATACATCTGGGTCATCCAGACGGCCAGCAGGGCATTTTTCTGACCCAATGCCTGACCTCCTGCCACTTTGTCCCCGTAACGATTTCCCAGCCATCTTCCAAAAGCAAACTGCAGGATACATTGCACAAGGGAAATCAGAAACATGACCAGGATCAGGGAAATACCCGAACGGTCCTGGTGGTATATGAAATCAATCGTTTGTCCTATGACCAGTATCAGGGCAACTGCCCATAAATAGAAAGGAATGGTTTTGTAACGGACGATCCCTTTTGTTAAGCGGGGAAAGAATCGTTGGCAGAGCAAAGCAGCCCCCAGGGGAAAAACGATAATGGGAGCAACCTTGCGAATGATCAACCATGATGATGCCCAAAACGACAAGTCAGCCAGATGCCCCACAAAAGAAAAAATAAGAGGTGTGGTAAGGGCCAGGACAATATTATACAGGATCGTGTAGGTGATCATGTTTTCCATACGCGCTCCCAGCATTACTGCTATTACTGTAGAGGATACCGCAACCGGGGCGAGCACTCCCATCATGGCTCCCTGTGCCAATACTTTGTTCACCGGCAGAAAGATAAAATAGAAACAGGCGGCGGCCCCCAATTGGAACAAGACAAGCCAAATGTGCAGGGATCTGACACGTACCTTGCGGATATCGATATCGCATAGAGTCATGAAAAGAATCAGAAAGATCAGGTACGGTGTTACGAATTGCAGTTGCCTGCAAAGTCCGTGGAACAGAAATCCCAGCAATAGTGCAAAGGGAAGGGCAAAGGGCCTGATTTTTTCAAATTGGAAGGCTTTAATTCCCATTGTCGCTTTTTTTATCTCTTTGACGGAATTGTCTGGTAAGTTTTCTTACCACTTTGAAATTAAAAAGGAATTCCCCGGCAAACACCCTTAAAACGGTGTAAGCAGGAATGGCAATGAGCATACCTGTAAGGCCTCCTATACTTGCCCCAACCAGTATTACGATAAAGATCTCAAGGGGGTGGGCTTTAACGCTTTTGGCATATATGTAAGGATGGAAAGCCAGCAGGTCTATGATGTAGGTAACCAGAAAGACCAGGAAAATGAATAACAGGAAAAGTCCCGGGGAAAGCGTGACGATACCCGTATAGTAATAATACAGGAATCCGGTAAAGAGTACTCCGATAATACCTGTAATGGGCCCGATATAAGGTATGACAAAAAGTATTCCTGAAAAAAAAGCCATTACCAGGGAGAGCCTGAACGGTATGCCGCACAGGAATGTCCAGCCCAGTGTATTGAGCAGGGTGACCGCAACGATTTCAGCAAATATGCCCGTGAAGTACCTGGTCAACAGATTGTATGAACTATTAAGGGCTCTCCTGGCCTTTGGCTCGTTCCGGTCATTGAAAAGGCTTGCCACCATGTTGGTAAACATATTCTGTTCCTTGAGGAAGAAAAACAGAATGAATAGTACCACAAAGAAACCTATGAAGAAGTTAATGGTACGGCCTGCAATGGAAGCGAAAAAGAACTTCGTGCTCTCAAGATCGATCACAGGAGAGATCACCGCCTGGATAATGCTTTTCAGGGTAAGATGATCGATTGAATTGATAAAGATCTCATCCAGGAAGGCATTCAGCCTGCCAAGGGGTTCCTGAAGCCTGGCTTCCAGGACAGACAGATCAAGCTGACCGATGAGGGAAACGACACCGGTCAGAATGGGAATGAAAAACACAAGAAAAGCAACAAAGACACTGACCAGGCACAATAAGGCCAGTAATGCGCATAACCAGTCCGGCAACCTGTGTTTTCCCAGGTGAAGGCCCCTGAAAAAAGAAACAACGGGTTTTCCGATCAGGGATAGTCCGGCAGCGATAAGTATATATGTCAATATATTGCTGAAGTACCAGAATAGAAATCCTGCTACAGCAATTACGGCAATCAGGATCACATACCGGGAAAAGCTTTTCATTATTTGCGGTAGCGGCTTTCGATCACTGCCCAATCAAGGATGTCCCAGAAGGCTTTTATATAATCTGCTCTCCTGTTCTGGTAATCCATGTAATAGGCATGTTCCCATACGTCACAGGTCAGGATGGGTTTCTGTTGTTTTGCCAACGGGCACCCGGCATTGGATTCCTGGGTTATGACCAGGCTGCCGTCCTGTTCCCGGATAAGCCATGCCCATCCCGATCCGAACAGTGTGGCGGCTGATGTGGAGAATGCTTCCACAAACTTGTCATAACTGCCGAAGCTTTTTTCGATAGCTTTCAAAAGCTCATTTTCCGGGCGTTTTTTTGCCTTTCCCTGGGCTTTGAATTGATCGAAATAAAAAGTATGGTTGAATACCTGTGCTGCATTATTGAAAATAGGACCTGCAGGAGCTTTGGCAATAATGGCCTCAAGAGAGATATTTTCAAAAGGCGTGCCCACGATCAGATTGTTCAGGTTGTTCAGGTAGGCTTGGTGGTGTTTGCCGTAATGAAGTCCGATGGTAACGGAACTTATGGCAGGGTCCAGATCATTAGCCGAAAACGGCAGAGGAGGTAATTGGTGTGTCATACTAAGTCGTGTTAAATTTGAGATAAATATACTTAAAAATGCTTACATTTGCTATATGAAGATAATGAGATTGGGCAAAAAGACTGAAGCGCAATATGCCCAGTTGGTACAGGAACAGCGTGATGTTTTCTTGCAAAATGCTGCAAAGAACAGATTGCCTGAAGATCTGGAGAGGATCAGGCAGGCTTATGAATATGCCTATCAGGCTCATGCCAAACAAACCAGAAAAACCGGAGAACCCTATATACTGCATCCGATAGCCGTTGCCCGCATAGTTAACGAGGAGATAGGACTGGGCACAAATCCTATTATTGCATCGCTGTTGCACGATGTGGTAGAAGACACTTCACATACCATAGAAGAAATCAGGGAGCATTTTGGTGACGACATTGCTTTCCTGGTTGAGGGGCTGACTAAAGAAAAGAAAGAACAGTATGAGCTTTCCATGCAAGTGGACAACATCCGCAAGATGTTGATGACCATACAATATGACATACGTGCCCTGCTGATAAAGTTGGCTGACAGGTTGCATAATATGCGTACACTTGCCGACATGCCCCTTCACAAGCAGATGAAGATCACGGGTGAAACGGACTTTTTCTTTGCCCCGTTGGCTAACCGGTTGGGACTTTATAAAGTTAAAACGGAACTGGAAAATCTCAGTTTCAGATTCCGTTCGCCGGAAGAGTATTTGAAGATAGAGAAAGTGCTTGACGATTATGCCGTAGAAACAAAGGGGATCAGGAACAGATTTGTCGCACCGATAGAGCAGATACTGAAGGAAAATGGCATAGATGCGGTAATAACACAAGATATCAGAAGTGTGTATTCCATATGGCGTCACATGAGACAAAAACAGGTACCTTTCCGGAGGCTGGAAAGTGTATATGTCTTCAATATCGTTTTCAATCCCCATGAGGGAGGACCTTGTGAAGTATCAGAGAAAAATCAGTGTCTGCAGATCTATTCGTTGCTTACGGATCTTTATATGGAGAGGGTAGGCAGTTTTCATAATTACGTTGACAATCCCAAGGCTAACGGTTATGAAGCATTGCACTGCATGTTCATGACAGAGCACGGGACATGGGCCGAAGTCCATATCAAGAGCAAAAGGATGGAAGAAGCATCCGTTCACGGTTGTATAGTCAAGCGTAATAAAAACGTTGGCATTGGAGGGGTGGATGCCTGGGTGGAGGAATTCAGGGGAACGCTCAAGGATATGGTTTACCGTGACGGCTTTAACAATAAGGACGGTTTTTTCCTGGAGGGGGTCAAGGCTAACTTATATAATGATGATATAAGGGTTTTTACACCAAAAGGAGAACAGATCCTGCTGCCCTGCGGTGCAACGGCACTTGATTTTGCCTATGTGATACACACTGAGATCGGTGAGCATGCTTTGTTTGCCAGAGTTAACGGGATGCTTTGCTCTATCAAGACGGTCCTTAAAAGAGGCGACAGGGTGGAAATAGGCACTTCGTCTGCAATAATGCCCCAGAAAGACTGGCTGGATGCAGTCGTCACCTATAAGGCCAAATCTAGTATCAGAAGTTCTCTGCGTAAACAAAATATATCGATTAAACCTTCCAGGTACATATTTGCCAAATGTTGTTCCCCGCTTCCCGGGGACGAACTGCTTGGTTTTGAAGCACAGGATGGGAGTGGAAAGGTCTATGTGCATACCTGCAATTGCGACAAGGCGATCAAATTATCGACGGAACACGGGGAAACGATAGTCAATGTTGACATCGAAGCCGACGAAACGACCTATTATCCGACTCATATACATGTATTCGGGGTGGACCGCAAAGGTATTACCTTTGAAATTTCACAGATCATTTCGGAAGAATGGGGACTGAACATAAACAACATGAGCGTGACTACCAGGGATGCGCTTTTTGAAAGTGATATTTATCTTGAAGTAAGATCGGCTAAAGAACTCAGCAACATCATCGAAAGGCTGGAATCCGTGCTGGGTGTGGAAGAAGTCAGACGGGTGGTCTGATCAGGAACCGATCATTTTTCTGGCCTTTTCAAGATCTTCGGGAACGTCTATACCCTTTGCATATGAAGGGACTTCAATCATTTTGACTTTCATGTTATTTTCAAGGAACCTCATGTTTTCCAGTTTTTCGGATAATTCCAGGGGACCGGGAGGAATAGAGGCAAAACGCAGCAAAGCCTCCCTGCGGAACGCATAGATCCCGATATGCCTGAAAGCTTTGGCTTTGTATTCTTCAGGATCTCTGCTATAAGGTATGGGTGAGCGGGAGAAAAGGAGTGCGAATCCCTGACGGTCTGTTACCACCTTGACCACATTCGGGTTGTTCAATTCCTCCGGATCATTGATCGGAGACATCAGGGAAGCGACATCAGGCGGCAGAGATCCCGGATCTTCAAAAGCACCGAGAAGGGCTTTCAGCGAACCTGCCGAAGTAAACGGCTCATCACCCTGAACATTGACAATCACATCTGCCTGAGGATAATATAAGGCCGCTTCGGCGATCCGATCACTGCCGCAAAGGTGTTCCTTCAGGCTCATGCGGGCTTCTCCTCCGTGGCTGACTATCTCTCGAAAGATCTCCTGGCTGTCGGTCACAACGACAACTTGTTTAAAAAGTCCCGTATTGAGTGTAGCCTGATAAGTATGCAGGATAACGCTCTTATCTCCCAGTTTCTGCATAAGTTTTCCGGGGAAACGTGTAGAAGCATATCTTGCCGGTATTAACGCGATGGTATACATATCATTCAAAAGTGAAATTTTTAAAATAATTACTGATCGTTTCCTTCAGGTTCACCCGGATGCTGTCTATCCGGTATGAAAGCACGGGGATATGCTGATCGGTAAAACGGCTGCGACCCAGATCGATCTTATAATCGTCGGGAGTTCCGTATACATTCAGGCCAAAACGGAAAGGAACGGGTGATTTGAGCAGGGATATATGATAATGGAACGTTCCATCCATTTTATGCGAGCCGGCAATAGCCGTCCTGTAACGGTCAATCTCCATAATGAACGGAAAAACATCTATCCGGTTATCCGCAACGGCGGCTTCTACCCGGATGTTGTCTATCAGGTTGAGGGCTTTTTTTCTGAACATCAGTTTGCGTGAAATTTCTGAAAAAGTCTTTCCATCCAGCAGGACCAGCCCGTCGCCTTTGATCCGGCAGGCTCCCTTAAAGGAGGAGAGCACCAGGTTCATGTTGGTATCGAGCTGCGAGGTAGCTGAGATCTGGACATCTGCAAGTCCTTTGAAAGAACTGATCATAGGGAACAACGTATCCATGGGCGGCAAAAGCCGGATGACCTGTTCCAGCAGAACATTCTGCATTTCGATGTCCAACCCTACATGAAGGTTGTTCTTGTCAGGCGTTGCGTACAAACCATTTATACATATATCGCCTGCATTGGAGGATGCCTGGAGCTGGTCAAGTTGAAGGTACCGGTCGGCAGCCCGGAGCATACCATGCAATCCCTTCATTTGCAAGCTCCTGTAATAAGCATTCGATACGGCAAGTACGACCTGTAGGTTTACGTTTCCTGGTACGATCAGCAATTTTTCATACGTTTTTTGTTGATCTATGCCGGAGCTTATGATCTTTTCCAACTGTTTTTCAGATTCAACATGGAGTATTTTTTCCTGAAGTATGCTTTTCTCTTTACTGTCCAGGCTGTCTGCAAACGAAATCCCCGCATTGACTACACGGATCAGTTCATTGCAGTCAAGGGTGTCGCTTTGGAGGTCAAAATTGAGCCCCAGGGAGCCGTGTCCCAGCAGAACCCTGCGGATATCGGTCAGATATCCGTTAAGCAACAGGTCGGAATGTCCGGCCTTAATCTGGGTGTTAATGATTTCCAGCCTATCATCCTGCAATACAAGATGTGTATTTCGGACCTGTGTCCTGACCGGGAACAATGGCGTTGCCAGTTGCATGCCGTCAGCTTGGAGTGTCCCGTTCACGTTCCACTTGCGCAACAGTCCCCGGTTTTTCCTTTCGAGTCCCATATCCAGATCGGCATAGGCAAATTCGTGTCGGATATCTGTTCTGCCGTCCGGAATGGTATCCCTGCGATTTTGCGTAAGGTTTGCTTTCAGATACAAATTGGAAATCCGTCCCCGGTGTAGTCCGTATACTCCACCGGCAGAACGTGAATCCAACTCAAAGTCGACTACGGGAATAGCCTGATCCCGGTCATCCGGTTTAAGTGAGAACACGATGTTGCCATGGTTTATCATTATGCGTGTGGAATCATTCACAAAAACCTGCAAGGTCCTGCTTTGTAAGAAGCCTGCAATGGGTTTTACCTGTGTTGTATCCCGTGTGAACATCCCGGGGGTGCTACCCGCTGTCAGAACTGTTTCTGACAAGGCTGCCAGTTCCCGTCCTCGATACCGGATGTTCAGGCTGTCGGCTATCAGATTAAGGTCCAATGCTGTTCCCGGAGTTATTCCCAGTTGCAGCTGGGTGGTATTCGCCCTGCAATAAATGCTGTCTGCAGGCAGGTCCAGTGTAAATCCGTCTGTACGTAAATAGGCCAGCAGCATCACATTTCCCAGTCTCGAAGGGTCCAGGTCTTTGAGCCTGAAATCAGCATTCAGGTCTATAGCCATATCTCCATGCGCATCATGTGCTTCCATTTCTCCTATAAGTTCAGACAACCGGTCCAGATGGACATTCATCCCTGCAGATAGACTGACTGCCGGTTCCCTGAAAAAAGAGGACAACACCCCCTGAAGGGACAATTGCAATGCGGGACTTTCTGCTTCCAGGCCGTTTACAGATAAGGTCCCAAAATCCCCTTTCGCAGGGTGATAGGAAGAAGCCAGAACAGCCTTGAATTCCGGGATGGTTATATTTGACGGCAGATAAGTAATGCGTCCGGGGCCGGCCGTTATCCGGGCCGAATACACGGGAAATTCCCCGCTGTCATAGTGATAGGCCCCTTTCAGGATTACTTCCAGGTCTTTTATAGGCATGGAAGATGTTACAGGAGATCGTGCAGGCAGCAGATTTTTGGGAATGGCATTATAAAGATCTGTAAATCCAGTGGAATCTACACGGCAGACACCTTTTAGTTCCAGGCTGTCCTTCCTCAGGCCCATAAATCCGTTTATATACAGGGGAACATTCCCCAAAACGGTTTCACAGTCCCTGAAATAATAGTCGTCAAAATTGTTTTCCAGGCTGATCCCACCTTTTACGATAAAAGGGATTCTGTCAAACAAAAGGTTCTTTCCAACAATAAGGGTATTGGAATAAGAATGTATGTCTACCTGGTGTCCCGTTCCACTGAAAGGTATGTCGGCAGTCATTTCACTTATGCTGACACTGTAATAAACGGTATCTTTGTAGTTGTGGTAAGTAAAATGAAGCGTATCGGTAACACTTAGTTTGCCAAAAGCAACATCATAACCCGGAGAGAGGGTGTCTTTGCTATCAGGAAAAATATCCCAGTTGGACCGGTCTTCCAGGTTTGTAAACAGGTGAATTGATGCGTGTTCCAACGAAAGATGGGAAATAAACACCATTTTTCGTAACAATGCTGCAGGTCTCAGTGAAACTTCCATTTTTCTAAAAACCAACAGGGAATCGATCCATTTGAGTTTTCCTTCAGGGGCCGGGACAATAATGGTTCCTTCCTTCAGGACTAACGACAGATCAGGAAAATCTTTTATCAGATCGAGGGAAGCCTCTGCCACGGAAATATCTGCCTGCAAATAGTGGCTGGCATAGCGGTTGATCAGGCCGGTCAGCCGGGAAGGGGTGAGCATTATGGTCAGGGTAATCAGGACTGCGACCACAAGTCCCAGCAACGATCCCAAAACAGCCAGAAAAACACGCCACCCTTTTTTCATTATAGCGAAATTACATTTTTTTATTTGCATAGCGCAACATTTAAAAGCTTTTACGCATCTTTGTAATATGAAAAAGATAAGATTTGCTGCTATTGTCCTCCTTTTGCCGGTGCTTGCTGCAACATGTTGCAAACAGGATATGGTTTATTATATCAAAACCGATCCCCAGGCTTTGCATTTTGATAAAGATGGAGGGATTGATACGGTTGCTGTAACTTCCAATTCAGGATGGACGGTTGCTATCCCCGAAGACTGGTGTAAAACAAATCTCTCATCTGTTGAATTCATAAAAAAACCGGTTTTTCTAAGTTTTACAGTTGCAAAAAATACAACTACCCTGGCACGCAGCCAGGATGTGGTCATAAGTTCCAAATCTGACAATAAAGTACAGTCGGTGATCAGGATCACCCAGGATGCAGGTGACGATCCCGATGACCCGGGTGAAGAAGACCCGGATGAAGAAGACCCGCAGCACATTGATACTGCAGATACTTTGCAGGTCCTTCCGGCTGCTGTTGAAATATCATGCAAGGGAGGTACTTACGAATTTTCTCTTGTAGCTGATACTACGTGGGCCTATCAAGGAAGCAGTGAACCGTGGTGTGAACTGATTGAGGAGCGGACGGAAGGGGAACGGGGGCAATACCAGCTGACGTTTATAGCCGACACCTCTAAACGTTCCCAGATCAGGACCGCCACGCTGACATTTAAGACCGTAAATGACACCCTGGCCCTGTTAACGGTAAATCAGCGTCCTTTGGGTATATCCGTTCCTGGTGACCTGATGGAATTTCGGGATGACGTTAATGCCCTCAGGGACCTGCGTCCATGGATGGATAATGACAGTACAATCCATTTGCTCTCCGACCTGGATATGTCATCTGCAGGTAACTGGAAACCGATAGGTCTTCACACCAATATTAGTAACTACAGCATGGACAACAGCAGTATGTCCGGGACCTTCAACGGTAACGGTCATAAGATCAGCAACCTGACTATTACAAAGACGTCCCTGCGGTCTGCAGGATTGTTCGGTTATGTCAGGATGGCGGAAATAAAAGACCTTGTCCTGGATGAAACATGTTCCATGACCCTGACTTCTGGCCAGTATCAGACCCTGCATGCAGGTGGCATATGCGGAACACTGGTGGCAGGGACCATTACTAATTGTCATTTCAACGGTGTAATTGAAATTACCGGAAACAGTACGACTACATTAACTGGCGGTATAGTAGGTATGACCGATATTTTTCCGTGGGATAACCTGTCGGTTGTTTCCGCTTGTACCAACAGCGGTAAAGTTCAGGGACTCTTTTTTACGGGAGGTATTGCCGGGAAGCATTACGGAAGCATCATAACCGGATGTGAGAATACAGTGAATGCAAGGGTCATAGGATCCGGATCGGTCGGAGGCATCTGTGGAGCATCCATAACAAAAAGCAATATTAATAATTCACGGAACTACGGTTATGTTGAAGGATCTAATGAAAAAACGGGTGGAATTTGCGGTGAACAGTACAACACGTCCGTGATGAGCAATTGTGTCAACTACACCGGTTCGGTTATCAAAGGTACTTCGAGGGTTGGCGGGATTTGTGGTTATCAGACCACATCCTGTCATATCAAGAATTGTGTAAATGAATCTGATATATCGGGTATTTCTGAAGTGGGAGGCATATGCGGAGCTCAATTCATTAGTTGTTCCATTAACGGGTGTTCCAATTCCGGGACTGTAATGGCCACGGGGGTAAGTATAGAAGACAACAAAGGAATCGGGGGAATCGCAGGAGGCAATTTGAATTCGGAAGTTATTGATTCAAACAATACAGGTCGGGTAACGGGAGCTGGATCGGTTGGAGGTATTGTCGGGTATGGCAATTATGTGATCAAGGGATGCAGCAACTCTGCCGCGATCGAGGGGATCAGATTTGTGGGAGGTATTAGCGGTATGCTTGAAGGATCGGGCTTTGTAGTCTCATTTTTAAATAACAGCGGTACGGTTACCGCATCTGCTGGTGTAGGGGGTATCATAGGGAGTGTAACGTCCAGCGCTTCCATAAGTTTCTGCAATAACATGGAAGGAGCCGATATTGTTGCGTCTGCAGGAAGTGCCGGCGGAATCGCAGGTATTGTAGGTACTGAACTTAATACGGGATCTATATTGTCTGATTGTGAAAATCGGGCTTCCGTTTCTTCCGGCAAACGGGCTGGCGGTATAGTGGGTGTAGGCTATGGAAGGATTAAAAAATGCCTGAATTTGGGAGCTGTTTCCGTACCCATGACCAATGATCCCATTGAGGAAACGGAAGGAGTGCGGGTGGACAATATTGCCTTTGCAGGAGGTATTGCTGGTCTCAATTCGTTTTCTGTCGAGAATTGTGAGAATCGGGGATCCGTTGCGGGCTATACTGCCGGGGGGATCGTTTCACATTATACAAGTAAAGTGAGCACATATAAAATAACCGACTGCACGAACAGCGGACAGATAACCGGCACAAAAAGTGCAGCCGGAATCGTTGCTACAATTACCCAAGGGGGACTTGTAGAGGGTGTTGAAAATGTGGGGAATGTGACCGGATCATACAACGTTGCCGGCATTGTGGCAGAAAACCTGAGGGGCTCTTTGACAGACTGCGTCAATACCGGTCAAATACAGGGATCAGATGCGGAACTGGATGATAATTTTTTCGCCCTGGGTGGCATATGCGCTTTGAATTCAGGCGGGAATTTGACAAATTGCACCAATTCCGGAACAATCAACAGGGTAGGAGAAACCGGGAAGTATCGTTATGTAGGTGGTGTAGTGGGGGTAACAGCCCAAACTGCAGGAATCGGGGGGGGGCTTGAGGATTGTTCCAATTCCGGACCGGTAAGCGGTTATGTTAGTGAAAATATAGAAGACCATTGCTATGTCGGTGGCTTCTGTGGTTTTTTCATTTCGGGTCCTGTCCCGGAAAATTGCACCAATACCGGTACCGTAAACGGCCAGCCGGCGAGTGATGAAAATATGTACGGAGGAACCAACTAAAACCTGCACTATAGCATGATGAAGAAATTTAATATTTTATTGACCGTTCTGGTAACATTGGTAGTGGTTTTCCCGTCTTCCTGTTCAAAGGAGGGTGAAATGCTGAAAGTGATGTCTTACAACATCCGCCTGTCTTTGGTCGACGATGGGGAACACCACTGGAATATACGCAAACCGGCTTCCATTGCGATGATTGATTCCCTTAAGCCCGATGTGTTTGGTGTACAAGAATCGGTTAAGGAACAAGTAGATTTCCTGCTGGGAAACCTGCCCTTTTATGCCAAGGTCGGGGTAGCTCGCGAAGATGGGGATTCTGTAGGAGAATTTTCGGCCATTTTCTACATTAAAGACAAATACGACGTATTGCAAAACGGCACGTTTTGGCTGAGTGAAACCCCGGATGTACCGTCTTTCGGATGGGATGCCGCACATATGAGGATTGTTACGTGGGGAGAGTTTAGAAACAAAAAGACCGGCAAGACCTTTTTTGTGTTCAATACGCATTTTGACCATATCGGAAAGACGGCCCGTCTGGAGTCCGCCCGTCTCCTGATACAAAAGATCAGTGAGCTGACTTCCGGTGCACCGGTTGTTTTCGTTACAGGAGATTTTAATGCTACAATTGACGATCCGCTCTTTGATCCCGTTATGAACCATTTTTTGGATGTAAGGCAGGAAGCTCCCTTTACCGATACGTTATCTACTTACAACGGATGGGGTACCTACCGGGGATCTCCTATAGACCATATATTTTACCGTGGTGTTAAAGCCTTGTCGTACCGTACCGTAACCGATGACTTTGGCGTTCCATTTATATCGGACCATTACCCGATACTGGCCCTATTTGAATACGAATAAAAATAAGATATAATACCAATGAAGAAACAAGGAATTCGCCTGATCAAGAGTCTGTTTGCAATGGCTCTTCTTACATTAATGACCGTGTCCTGCCAGAAACATTATTCCGTATCCGATTTGTTGGGAACTTGGAGCTACAACGAAGATCCAGAATATTCCATCACCTTCAGGGAAGACGGGACCCTGGGATATACCACTCCCGTATCGGTGCCTTCCTCTACTTATACTCCCACTTATACACTGGACGGCATCTATATATACATCAGGGTAATGATAGGCAGTGCCGTTGTAAGCGATGTGGTCGAGATCCGTTCCCTGAAATCAACTACTATGGTGTTGTATTATGACGGAGAATTGCTTTTTGACGGGCAATCGCTCAATGGAGAGTACATCCTGACCAAAAAGTAACTCTTACGGGTGTTACAATTCCTTGATCCTGATATGGCGGAGCCATAGCCTGGATCCGTGTCCCAGGAACCCTATCTTTCCCCCCGTACGCTCTAGTCCGGGATGTTCCCTGCCGTCTATGGGGCCTGCTGAGATGTCACCTTCCGTGATTACTTCCCCGTTCAGTGTAACACGGATATATGTACCTTTGACGTATATCTCCTGTTGATTCCATTCTCCCACGGGGCGCAGGGCGTCACGGTTGTGGGTCGGGATCACGCCGTAGACCGATCCGTGATACTGGTAATCCAACAGCCAGGGTTGGTAAATGGGATCGTAATGGTCCAGGATCTGGATCTCCATACCTTCGTAGGCGGCGTCTCCTGTGCCGGGGGAACGTATTCCCACTCCGTTGTTGGCTCCCGGGGTAAGCTTGAATTCAAAACGGAAAATGAAATCGTCGTACTCCTTAACGGTATACAGATCTCCAAATCCCTGCTCGCTAGGGCGGACTTCCAAAATCCCGTCACGTGTGAAGTAATCGGTCTTGTTTCCGGTCCATTGGTGCAATGTGGTCCCGTCAAACAGGATCTCAAAACCTTCGGCTTCTTCCTCCGCAGACAACGTGAAAGGTTGGGGCCGGTCCAGTTCCCGCACGTAAATGTCCCGGTAGGCGACCTTACTGCCGTGTGCCTGGAGCTCAATGGCTCCTTCAGGGAAGACAGGCTGTGAACGGTCCCAGTAATTTTCCATGACTACGTTGTCCACTACCAGTTCCCCGTTCAGGTACACCGTAACGCGTTCTCCTTCCATGCGGATGAAAAAACTGTTCCATTCACCCAGCCGGTTGTCGGCCACGTGAGAGGGAGTTGATAGATTTTTTACGTTGTTGTACAGACCGCCGGATCCTACCTGGGCCCCTACATGAACCCGGGCAGTATCCCAGATCTGTACCTGGGGCGAACCCCGCAGGTAGATTCCGGCATCGGCTTCGGGTCCTTCCGGGTAAAGGAGCCAGTCTATGTACATCTCGAAGTCACCGTAGGCTTTTTTGGTGCACAAGTTGTCGCCTTTACCCAAAAACAGCAGTTTTCCGTCTTCAATCACCCATTGGCTGAAAGCGATCTTGTCTGCCTCTTTTTGTGCTTTGGCCAGTTCCTTCGGGTCCATTTTGCTGCGGGAAATCGGATTACCCACCAGGCCCTGCCAGCCTTCCAAGTCCTTTTCATTGAAAATAAGTTCAAAACCACGGTCCACAGGCAATCCGTCCAGGTAGTTCCTTACGTTCCGGATATCGTAAATATTGTCTGTATAATCGGCCTTTTCCAGGATCTGCAATACTTTTTCCATCCATTCCGTTGTCTTCGTTCCGTTAAATTCCCTGTTGTTTACCGCTAGCCGGTATATATTCATGGCGGCTGTCAGCGCTACGTCAGGATTGTCATGATCCAGATAGGGGGCTGAAGCGACCATGGCCTGGAATGCACCGGTATTTATCATCGGTCGCAACAAAGCGACTATGTGTTCAGGACTATCGAACCGTTCCAGTGCTTTACGCAGGTAGATCACTTTTTGAGCACCGGCCGGGTTCCATTCGTTGATCAATGCAATATAAGCGTCTACCTTTCCCTCTTCCAGGTAACGCTCACTCAAAAAATCAACGGCTCTTTTGGTGCCGGTCCCTGCCAGGAGAGCATAGTAGAGCGGTTTCAATCCTGCATCTGCCTTTTCCATCCGTGCCATCAATATGTCGTACTGTTCTTCTGCCGCATGTCCAGACAGACTGGCCAGTATAGCCTGTTGCAGGGATTGGGTCAATTCTTTCGGTGAGTTTTCCAGCAGGCGAAAGTACGTTTCCCGGTTGTCGGGGTGGGCTACACCCGTCAATGCACGGGCAGCGGCCAGGCGGACTTCCTGCACGGGATCCGTCAGGGCTTCCAGCACCAACGGCTCGTTATCGCGGGATTTTCTTTCCCCCAACAAAGCCAGTGCAGTCGTTTTTCCTGCCGTTGAGGTGTGTGGATATACATCCAAAACGGCCTGTACCACGTCGCCTTCCGAAGCCAGGAGACACTCCAGTGCAAGGTCTGTTTTCCTGGGATCAGGACTTATGAGCATCCCGGCCAGGATCTGCGGGCTTTGTTTTCCCTGGGTGTTCAGGATGGCATGGGCTGAAGCCTCTACTACCTCCAGGTTTTCGTGGGCCAGCCAGGGATCGGCCATGTATGGGAGCAAGGCGGGATTGCGTTGTTCTCCCAACCAGTTCAGCACGTCGGTAAGTGCCGGGGCGGAAAGGTGTTTCATCTTTTTCATAACAGCCGAATTAACTACCGGTGAGAGGAACGTGCAGACGCCTTCCAGGGCGGTCCTACGGTAGGAGCGGTCCGGATCGTCCAGTGCACGGAGGACAGTCCGCATTTCTTTCTCTTGTTGCAATTTGAGCAACAGGGACAGGGCAAAGCATCTTACCTGGGACTCATTGCCGGGTTTGACCAGAGAACGGAGTGATCGGGTGGCTTTTTTGATATCGTCCATAGCTACCCGCTCCAGATAGGTCAGGAAGTCGTATTGCGGACCTTGTTCCATAACGTCAAAGGCAGCGATCGTTCCACAACGGGAAAGGGCCTGCCAGGCCAGGGGAAGCTGCTCTTCATTACCGGTTTTGGTCAGGCTTATCAGCAGTTTTTCCGCCAATGGGGATCCCAGCTGTCCCAGACCGGTAATCGTTTCTGCCCGTAAAGGAGCGCTTAGCAACAGATTGACCGCAGTCGGCCCTCCTATGGCAGTGATCGCTTGTATGGCAGGACCGGCCAGTTCTTTGGAGAACATATAAGGAGCCAGTATACTCAGACTTTCACTGGAGCCCAGCAATTGCAGTTGCCTGATGAAAAAAGCCTTAATCAGAGGGTCTTCCGTTTTTTCAAGGGCTATGGCGTAATGATGTGCCACTTCCGCCCGGACACTTTCCTCCACTCCGGATCGGGTGACGTATTGCACCAAGCCGTCCAGGGCATATTCGGCCTGGGGCAGGGACGTTCCGTCACTCTTGAGCCTTTGGGCAAGCATCAGGACACCTTCCTCACCGGTAGATAACAGATCTTCCATCAACCGGCTGAAAAGAGCTTCATTGGCAGCAGGCAGTTGGTTCAGGGCATCGCCCACCTTCGTGGCGGCCGTTCTTTGGGCATCCTGAGCATACAATGAGAAGGTAGTGTTCAGGAGGATTAGCAGTATTATAGATAATGTCTTTTTCATAATGTTCAGATTTTCCAGGATCCACGCATAGGTTGTTCCAGTAACCGGTTGGCTGCCGGATCGTCAATAAATTCCATTGTGTCGTTATCAAATCGCAATGTGCGGTTCAGGCGCAGGGCAATGGCACCCATATTGACCAGGGTGCAACTCCGGAAACCGTTGGTTTCATTCAGGGCAAACGGCTTACGGGTACGGATGCATTCTATGAAATCCGTTTGCTGGGGGGCAGGTTCCGGGAAATCTGCCAGTTTCAGTTGCCAGTCGGGTATGTCGCAACGAAATCCGGGGTATATATTTCCGTTGGGTCCGGCTATGTACGGGGTGTCCGGATCTCCGTAGTCGTCTCCCCAAAGGACTATCTGACACCCGTCGGCATAGGTATAGGTAATGCTGCGCCAGGTACCGACCGCATCGTGGTGTTGCTGTGGGGCGTCCACTTCTACCTTAACGGGACTTTCGTCGTCCTTATCCAGAAGGTATTGGACCGGATCCATGTAGTGTTGTCCCATATCGCAGAGGCCTCCTCCATCGTAATCCCAGTAACCGCGGAAAGTCTGGTGTACCCGGTGCGGGTTGTAGGGTTTGTAGGGGGCAGGTCCCAGCCAGAGGTCGTAATTCAGGTTTGAGGGTACCGGTTCGGGAGTCAGGTTTTCTTTTCCTGTCCAATAAAATTTCCAGTCGAATCCGGTGTGGCGGGATATGGTTACTTTCAACGGCCATCCCAGCATATTGCTCTGGATCAGTTTTTTAAGAGGTTTTACTGTAGTCCCCAACCCGTAAAAGGTATCCGAAAAGCGAAACCAGGTGTTAAGCCGGAATACGCGGGAATTCCTTTTTACGGCTTCCATAACCCGCTTACCTTCCCCGATGGTGCGTGTCATGGGCTTTTCGCACCAGATGTCCTTGCCAGCCTTTGCGGCTTCTACGGCCATGATCCCATGCCAGTGAGGAGGAGTGGCTATATGGACCACATCTACGTTGGGGTCTTTTATCAGATCCATGAAGTGTTCATAGGTGCGGACCTTGTCGGGGGCCATCTTTACGGCTGCTTCCAGGTGTTTGGTGTCAACATCGCAGACGGCGACCAACCGGGATCCTTTGTAGGCAATATGTCCCCGGCCCATACCGCCGACACCGATGATTCCTTTGGTCAGCTGGTCGCTGGGGGCAATAAAGCCGTTACCTCCCAGCACGTGTCTGGGGAGGATGGTCAGGGCAGCCAGGCCTCCGGCTGCCTTAAGAAAACTCCTTCTGTTCAAGCTCATACTATCTTAGTTTATTGTTTGTATATTTTTCAAAAAGCGTGTTGCGCAGTGTTCTGTAGGTAGACATGATGGTATCGGCACATACTGCTGCATAATCGTTCAACAGTTCGGTAGCTTTTTTCGGATCGGTGCGGTACAAGGCCAAGTATTGCTGTTCAATCTCCCGGTTCTTTTCAAAGAAAGACTGTTCCATGGGTTCCCGCAGTCGGAACAGGTCTTTTTTGGCTTCCTGATAGCAGAGGTTCAATAAATTGTCCACTACGTCTACGGCCCATCTGACAGATGTGTCGGAATAATGGTCGGGATGGTATTCCATGTAAACATCAGGTGTTTTGGTCATACCTGTAAAAAAAGGAATGTAGGGTGAAGTATAGGCATTGTCCACAAATACCCAGTATATGCCTCCTATCCCGTTGGGCAAGTTGCTGCGCAGCTGGGCACAGAAGCCGTATTCTCCGTCAACCCGGGAAACGAGGCGGCGCCTGTTGGTCTTTAGGAGTTTCTGCAGTTCAGCATTGGGGAACGGGGTAGCCAGCGGACTTTTAACCATCTGGCCTTCCGGGCTGAGGACGTACCACACGGCATCGTTTTCCTTGTCGTAAATCGTCCCGGTGAAGGTGCTCCGCTGGAAATCCATAATGTCTTTTATGGTCAGTTTCTTATTGGGTTTGAAAGAAAAGGGGTACATGCCAATGGGTTCAACCGTCTGACCGTACTGGTTCAGATTTTGGTAGGGATTATTGGTCCATCGCGGGGGCAGTTCGGCAAGAGTGGGATTGTACAGGGCGTTGAAGAGCCATTGCCGGTGGGTGTGGGCTTCACGCGGGGTAATGCCGGCATAGGCGTTGCTCCAGATAAAGGGCATAGATCCGTTGGGATCGTACCAGCCGTTTTCTATGGCTACGCTCATATAATTGGAAGAAGCACGGTACTCATCCGGTTTGGAAAGGTCAATCTCTTTGATCACACTCCAATTGGAAATGACAGCCACGTGATCGTCCGGCAGCCGTTGTGCTGCCCAGATGCAACCTGGCTTACCGCTATCTTTTTTCCAGCCTTTTCCTACTGCAAAAAATTCCAGTACCCATACTTCATTAGGGTCGGCCAGTGTAACCAGTTCGGGGTCTTTTCCGCAGGAAGGAAGAAATCCGTAAGTTTCCATCAGGGTGGTCATCAGTTCCAGGGCTTCCCGGGCTGTTTTGCAACGTTGCAGGGCAAAGACCTGTGCCTGTTCTATGGTCATGATCTGATCTCCTTCTCCTTTGGTCAGTTGAAGCTCCGGGCGCTGGTTAGTGGTGCTTTCGCCTATACAAAGTTGGTGTTCGTTGATCTGGGAATAGGCCGAATGAAAATACGTGTAGGTTTGTTCTACCTGGGGAATCATACCCAGGAGCTCCCCGTAGTCGTCTATGGGGCGGGTATTGTCCAATATTCCCCACCAGACAGGGGCCATGGCTCCTTTTTCAAAACGTTGTCCGGGAATTATACGTATGCGGTTGTCCGGACCACAATCGGTATGTGAATTGAGAACGCTTCCGTCAGCAGTGGCTTTTTTGCCGGCAATCACTACGGTACACGCAGTACCGTTAGACCAGAGAACAGAAGCAAAGAACAAAGAAATTAACAGAATGATTTTTTTCATAATACAGAATAATGTGTCGTACGACGATAAGCTAACAAAAATAGACAATTTCAGCGATTTTCTTAACTTAGTGGAACAATCATGAGAAATTCCCGGTATATAGCACTTGGTTTGTTGTTGCAGGTTTCCTGTAATAGGGCATTTGGGCAAAACGAAATGCAAGTATGTCTGGCGAATCTGGACAGCTTCCTGAATCAGATGCCCCATATTTCCGGTGTTTATGATTAAAAAAACGGGAAGCATTAAAGCGCCCGACTGAGTTAGTAACTCCGGAAAAATCCCGATATTTGAATATAAATTTTATAGTTATGAAAAAAGTATCCTATATCACAATGATCCTTTTGATAGCGGGATTTCTGCTATCGTGCAACAACAATACACAATTGATCACTTTCCCGGAACCATCGCGGGAACCGGGGGTAACCGATGTACTGGAACTCAGATGCGATCCTCTGGATACGGTACGTATTGCCTTTGTCGGACTGGGAATGCGGGGATATGGTGCAGTTTACCGCTATACCTTTCTCGAAGGGGTACAGGTGGTAGCACTTTGCGATGTGGTGCCTGAAAATGTTGACAAGGCCAACGAGATCCTGGCCGCAAGGGGATTCCCAAAGGCTGAAGTTTATACCGGTTCCGAGGACTGGAAGCGGGTTTGCGAGCGGGATGATGTGGATCTGGTGTACGTATGTACGCACTGGGACCTGCATGCTCCCATTGGCGTTTATGCCATGGAGCACGGGAAGCATGTGGCACTGGAAGTGCCGGCGGCACTAACCGTCGAAGAATGCTGGCAATTGGTAAATACGGCTGAAAAGACCCGTCGCCACTGCATCCAGCTGGAGAACTGCAATTATGATTTTTTCGAGATGGCAACTTTGAATATGGCGCAACAGGGATTGTTCGGGGAAATAGTACATGTGGAAGGAGCCTATATCCACGACCTGCGGTCTCTGAATTTCATGGAAAAGGGCGGTTATTGGGATATGTGGCGTCTGAAGCACAATCAACGGGAAAACGGGAATCTTTACCCAACCCACGGCCTTGGCCCGATAGCGCATATTCTTAACATCCACAGGGGGGACAGGATGGACTACCTGGTTTCGGTCTCTTCAGATCAGTTTGGAATGACTGCCTATGCGCGAGAGACATTCGGTGAAGATTCTGAATACGCCCGAACGGAGTACCTGAACGGTGATATGAACACTTCACTCATAAGGACGGTGAAGGGAAAGACCATCATGCTACAACACGATGTGACCAGCCCACGGCCGTACAGCCGCCTTCATACGATCAGCGGCACCAAAGGTTTTGCCCAGAAATATCCCAGGTCCGGGATTTCCCTGGAACCCGACGGGCACAGGTTCCTTTCGGCTGCTGCCCTGGATTCCCTGCTCTACCTTTACGAACATCCGATTGTCAGGGAAGTGGGACAGAAGGCCAAAGAGGTAGGCGGACACGGAGGGATGGATTTTATTATGGATTACCGGTTGGTCTATTGCCTGCGTAATGGACTTCCGCTGGACATGGATGTGTACGATGCCGCTGAATGGAGTTCTATAATTGAACTTTCTAGAACATCAGTCGCCAATAACGGCCGGCCGGTACGTATTCCGGACTTTACCAGAGGGGCCTGGAACCGGCTCCAGGGGGTAAGGTACGTTGTAGATATTGTTCATTAAACCGAACTGCAAACCATTGCAAAATTCATAGTGTAGGTAAAAAACCTACACTTTTACATATTACACCCGTTACCAGGGTTTGAATACGGGTGCTGCGTCGGCGTATCTCCGTGAAAACATTGACCTAACGGGAAGCTATTTCCATATAAAGCATTATCTTAGTGCTTATGAAAAAGATAATCGCTTTGTTAATGCTGCTTGGGACCATGGTTGCCTGGCAGTGTGGCGGACCTGGAAAGGACAAACTGCCACAGGAGTTTAACTTTACCCCGGATTTGAACCTGCTGGGAGTAGATCCGGAACAAGTAGAAAGCATAGATTCACTTTTGCAGTCGTTTGTTGACGAAAACAAGCACAGTTGCATAACGGCTTTTATAGCCAAGAGCGGGAATGTTATCTACAACAAGGCTTTTGGCTGGAAAGACGTTGAGAACCGGATCCCGGCCACTACAGAAGATTACTATGTGTTGTTTTCGCAGACAAAAGCCATAACTACAGCGGCTTTTATGACACTGGTCGAAAAGGGGCTGGTGGCGGTTGATGACCCGGTATCCAAATTCTTCCCGGGAATTCCGGACCGTGTGATAACGAAAGTCAATCCCGACGGCACCTATGAAACCTGCCCGGTTACTGCTCCCATGACCTTTGCACACCTGATGTCGCACAGTTCGGGGCTCGGTGCAGGACTGGTGGGTGAGATCCGCCGGGCAGAGGCGGAAAGGAGAGGAGCTCCTGCAAGCTTTAGCGAGCCACCTTCCGGCACGGCTCCCTGTGGGCAGCGCTCTTATTATTACGGAATGGAATATATGTTCCCGACCCTGGAAGAGGTTATGCTGGATCTGGCCCGGTACCCGCTCGGATTTGACCCGGGAACGGAGTGGGATTACCACATCAGCACCAACATGTTGGCCTATATGATTGAGCGCATATCGGGCAAAACGTTGCGTGAGTATGTCAAAGAAACCATCCTGGAGCCCCTGGGTATGGAACATACCGACTGGTATTACGCGTCCGAAGAGTTGGAACGTTTCGTAAAACCCTACAATGCCGTGGACGGGAAGCTGGAACCGTATACTACCATGTTTTCCGACGGAACCGTATGTGAAGATCAGACTTACTGTGAAGGGGGTCTTGGACTGAACGGCCCGATAGGGGATTATGCCCGGTTTTGTCAGATGATGCTGAACAAAGGCACCTTCAACGGCCGGCGGATTTTAAAGGCCAAAACGGTAGAACTGATGACTACTATCAACTATCTTCCTGAAGTGAACTCCGGTGGGAAGGGATTCCGGTTCGGACTTGGCTTTGAGCTGTATAATGAACTGAAGAAGCCCGCTCCGGCTGTCTCTAATACCGCTTATGCCTGGGGAGGTATGCTGGGTACGGAATATATGATAGATCCGGAAAATGATATGATAGTCCTTTATTATATCAACATGTTCAAGCGCGAGTTCACCTATCCGAAGTTCTTGTCTAAAGTCTACGAACTGTTGCCTGATAAAGAAGGCGACTATTAAAGATCCGCTGTTTTGTACGTACTACCGGCCGTATTGTTGCGGGCGAAATACCGGTTGGTTCCTTTTATGTGGCAAGTTTGGGATTTTTTAAGATTCAGGAACGTCCCTGAACCGATTGCCGGAAAGCATCTCTGTATTTTCTGGAAACTTCTATGGTCAGGTCTTTCAGGGTAACCTCGTTGAGGGTTTGATGGGAAATATGATTTTTGTTGATGATATAGGAACGGTGCACACGTAAAAAGCGGTTGTCGAGGACCGATTCCCATTGTGATATTTTCATTTTGGTCCGGTACGCCGTCTGATCTGTCATCCGGATCATGACTTCCGAATCTCTTGATTCTACCAAGAGAATAGAATCTACCCTGACTGAAATTTTCTTCCGTTCCGAAGTGAAAGTAATGAATTCATCAGGCGGAACGGCTTTTATAATGTAATAAGATATAATGCGTTCCAATGCAATAAAAGCGGCCAGAAGAAGCCATATAAATACCGGATTGAAGATCAGGTCCGGCAGGCTGCCGGGGGTCAGTTTGAAAAGATACCAGCTGGTCAGAACTATACACAGATATTCTATCAGAAGGGTTGCCACAGCCAGGCAGCCGCCATACAGTATGCCTTTAAGTCTGTTTTCAAAAGACAGGTCTTTGATAAAGAACTTTACGAACAAAGCTCCGGGCAGGAACATGATGGCCAGTAAGAAGGCTTGTGAATACCCGTCTACTACACTGGCAAAAACCAGGCTCATCAATAATACAACCGCCAACCAGTATATCAGACTGAAATACTTTTTCATACCCAAAAATAATATATTTTTATGTTGATCACCTTTCCATTAGCGGAACAGACTGATTTAACACCTTCAGGAATGGTTTTGACCTTTGATCTGATTTTTGGCTCAGCTAATTTTGAAGTAACAAATTAAACTACATCAATCATGTTACATTTATTTATTGAAGGCGGTCCTGTGTTTATGGGCCTGTTAACGATAGAACTGATCTTTTTGTTAATTGCTTTCTGGAAAGCTCCTGCATGGGTTAAGGAAATCGGACTTATAGCATTGATCACGGGGGTTTTGTCAACTCTTTTCGGTCTGTCACAGGTATGCGATTTCATTGCACGGGAGGGAGATATTCCCTTATGTGTAATCTGTGGGGGAATAAAAGTTGCACTGATCCCCATTATTTACGGTAATCTGATCTACTTGGTTTCTCTTATCTTCCGCATTATCCAAAAACCCGGGATATAACATTGCATTGTTTTGGGTGTGGTGCCGCATCTTAGTGCGGCAGTCAAATGTGATGACAGGATGCATAGGCGACAGGTCAGGTAAAGTGGAAAAGGATTGGTTTCTGGAACAAATAAATTTTAAAAAGGATGCAGTATATTGACTGAAATTTCATTTAGTCAATAAACAATCCTCACGTAATGAAAAAGTCAGTTATCGATCGCATCAAAAAAGTGTCGGTGATAGCATCATCACTGATCCTGGCTTTCAGCCTGCAAGGCTGTCCCTGGATAGAGCCGCATTATAATTTTACTTACGAGATCATTATTACGGATACACCGGTCAATCTTGAAGGCCTCAATTCCGTTTATAACGATTACAACTCCGATTTACCCTATCCCGCAGGCCGGAGTAGCATTTATTTTTCTACGGACAGGAACAGTAACGGAAGCGAGTTTGATATCATTGTCAGGTATTTGGACATATCCTATCACGAAAGGGATGATGTTTTAAACATCTCTATTCCAAAAAATGCAGGAGAATACCCGTTAGATACAAAACTGCTTCAATTAGTCAACACCAGTTCTGATGAATTGGGGCCTTTTACGTATTATGAAGAGGGTAAACTGAATTATTTCTTTTATGCCAACAACAGATCTATAGACAGCGAACCGAGTGATTTTAACATAAAATATGTTTATAAGCCAAGTATCCATTTGGGAACCGGCGGGCAAGAACAGGTATTTTGTCCGTATACGGCAGATCTGGCTAATTCAGAATTCGATGACTTGTATCCTACCGTGTCGGATCATCTTGGAAAATTCTTGTTTTGCAGTAACCGTGAGAACGATTCCTTTGATATTTACAGTTTTGACCTGAAAAAGGGAGTACTGCTGTATGAACTCCTGGCGGGTACGGGCACTGCAGAGGTTTCTAAAGAAACGGTGCTGTCCTCTGAAGGTAATGATAAATGTCCCTCGCTCTATGGTGATTTTATTGTTTTTGCCTCTGACAGGGAAGGAGGCTACGGAGGATTTGACCTGTATTATTCAAAATATGTAAACAACGCCTGGACCGAACCTGTCAACTTTGGGAGCAAAATTAATTCCGCCAGCGATGAATATAGGCCGATCGTCATCAATTTCCTCTATTATACGCTTATGATATTCTCTTCCGACAGGCCCGGGGGCAAAGGCGGGTTTGATCTTTATTGCGTTGATATCAGCGATATTTTTGACCCCTGGAGGGGTGTGTACTGGGATACGGTCCGGAATTAATGTTTATATTTGGGTATACGAATATACAATGGTTCGTAGCTGAAAACTAAGAGATATTGCTATAGGAACCGTTGATTACCCGGGAATGAATTCGGATTTGATACAATAAATGAATGTTCATAATCATACCCATAGTACATCTGTAACCTATGCCAGGCATTTTGCCATTGGAATAGGTCTTAACATCTTGTTTGTTATCATTGAAGTGATATACGGTCTGTTGGCAAATTCTTCGGCACTGCTGGCAGATGCGGGTCATAACGCGAGCGATGTACTGGGATTGGTGTTCGCCTGGGCGGCTGCCTGGATGGCAACTGTTAAACCCAAGGGAAAGTACACTTACGGGCTTCGCAAAATGACCATCCTTGTATCCATCCTGAATGCTTTGTTGCTATTTGGAGCTGTGGCCGCCATTGCCTGGGATGCATTTAAAAAACTGAAAGCTCCCGAACCGGTAGAAGGATCCCAGGTCATGATTGTTGCCGGCATAGGTGTTGTGATTAATACACTGACGGCATTGTTGTTTTACAAAGGACGAAAATCCGACCTTAATATTAAAGGGGCCTTCCTTCACATGGCAGCGGATGCCGGAGTTTCCCTGGGTGTCGTAGTGGCCGGTCTGCTAATAAAGCTGACGGGAATTCAATGGATCGATCCAGCTGTGAGCTTTCTTATCATACTGGTCATCCTGTGGGGAACTTGGCGTTTATTTATTGATTCCATTAACCTTGCTTTAGATGCGGTACCCCGGCACATTGATGTCAATAAAGTAAGGGATTTTCTGTTATCAAAGGAAGGGGTGACAGGTATTCATGACCTGCATATATGGGCCATGAGCACTACACAGGTAGCTTTGACGGTACATTTGGTAATACCCGGTGGGGCAGGAGATACATTTATCGCGGCCCTTCAAAAGGAATTGGGGCTGTATTTTGGGATTAACCACACTACATTTCAGATAGAGAACAAAGATCTGGAGAAAAAATGTGTGACCGATTGCTGAATGTTTACTATACACTATCCAAAACTTGGTATCAATGACCATTTGGTTTTGGCCAGTAGTCCAATAAAAAAAGTGAAGTCAAGTTGTGAACTTCCCCTTTTTGGGAAGGCTACACGTAGAATCGTTCCGATGATATGTATAAGTTCTGTATTCCTGTGAATGAATAATTGTGCCCGCGAGAAGAAAAAACAACAGGGCAATGTGAAAGAGGATTGTTTTATAGAGCAGACATAATGAAAAATAGCTACATTTAAAGTTCAAAGACCGTCTTAAGTGCGGGAGAGGTTGGGATACTGTATGAAAGAGAAGATTACCAGGAAATAGTTTTATAAAATATTTGGCATATCAGGTTTAATGATAGAAAAAAGTTTTATGCGTATCGGACAATTCTTTATTATCATTTTTATTACGGGGCTGTATGCTTGCAGGCCGGATTATCAGGATCAGTTGTATCAAATTGCTCATGATGCCGGTATCCCTCTGATCCAGGTTGCCTATGCAGAAGGTAATAGGACGGTCTTCTATGAGATTTCGACCGTTAAAGAACTCGAAAGCGGGGAGGATTATTCCGCTGTTTTTCAGGCTGCCTCCCTTAGCAAGCCGGTATTGGCATATATAGTAATGCGAATGGCGGAAAGGGGAGAGATAGATTTGGACAGCCCACTGGGTGCATATACCGATATGGAAAGATTTGATGATAAAGAGTATGCTTCGCAGCTTACTGCACGCAAGGTGCTCTGCCATATGACGGGTCTTCCGAATTGGGCATCATCGCCCTCTTCGCTTGATTGGCCCGTATCCCGCATAACGTTTCGTTACAGGCCCGATTCGGTCTTCAGCTATTCGGGGGAGGGATATGCTTTTTTGCAAAGAGCGGTAGAGCAAATTCAAGGTCGTGGCCTGGAAGAGATCGCCCTTGCAGAAGTGTTCATTCCCCTGAAGATGAACGCCTCTTCTTTCCTTTGGCGTGAAGAATACGATTCCCTGGCCGTATCGGGATTTTCCCGGAGCGGTGAAGATAAGGGAAAAGGCTCCTTTCCCCGGGCTAATGCTGCCTATACCCTCAGGACAACGGCTCCGGATTACATAAAATTTCTACAGGCTTTGAGCCGGGGCACCGGCCTTAGCGAACAAACCAGGGAGGAGATGTTCCGTCCTGTTGTACAGGCGGTCAGGTATGCAGAAAGGCCCAGAGAATGTGATGCACATATATTCTGGGGTCTTGGCCTGGGGATTGAGAAGCATCCGCAGCTGGGGGAAGTGGTCTTTCATTGGGGAGACAACGGGTCTTTCAGGGCACTGTTTCTGATCGTACCGGGAAAGCGGATGCACCGGCAAAGGATTCTGGTGTATTTCACCAACAGTGAAGCCGGACATGATATCATAGGAGATATAGCAGCTCTTTTTCTAAAGAACAGCAAGGCTCTGGCAATTCATGACTGGGTCGTATTAAAATAGTACGGGAAAGTTCCGCCGGAACAACAGGTAAAAGAGGTGAGATTTTAGTTCCGAAAAGACGGGATCAAGATCAAGACCTGTAAATGTCCACAGCTTCTTTACATCTTTTTATATTCGGTAGGGGTCATACCCGTTTGCTTTTTAAAGTATTTACAGAAAAAAGAGGGATCGGAAAAACTCAACTCATTGCTTATTTCCTTAATGCTTTTGTCTGAGAATTTTAACAAATTCTTGGCTTCCAGAACAAGGTATTCATCAATCCATCCGACAACTGATTTCCCGCTGTGGTTTTTGATCAGAGAGGAGAGGTATTTTGGGGTCACACACATCTGATCTGCATAAAAACCCACATTGTGTTCCGTACAATGATATTGGTGAAGTAATTCCATGAACCGGGCAAAGTGGCGTGCAGTTCTGCCCCCTGCTCCTGGGGCTTCCTTGTTCTTTGCCGTTTTTGATTCACGTTGCCATACATCGGCAAAAAGATATATTACCGAAGAGATAAGCCCCCTTATCATCTCTTTCTTGTACGTTTCTTCAGGCAGGATAAACACCGAATGTATCAATCTCAGATAATTGTCTATAATTTTAAGCTCATTTTCCGTTAGTTGCCAGGTCGGCTTTTCATTACAGTTTATCAATGGGGTAAAAATCTTGTTCAGATCGACACGGATCTCATTAAGGAATGATCCGGTAATGGCAACTGCCTTTATCACGGCGTTATGGTGTTGGCGGATCTGTAAAATATAATCCGGAGCATAGACCATGGCCATTCCCTCCTTAACGGTAAAATCACGAAGATTTACAGAGACTTGGAAAGAACCCTGAATGCAAATCATCAGCATATAAATATCCATTCGTACCGGATAAATAAAAAAACCATCGATCAGCTCAAGTTCTTCAGTAATGAATAGTTGGTTGTTAAAGAAGATTCCTTTGAATTGCGTTGTGAATTCCAGGAGTTCTTTTTCAGAAAAATGATCCAGTGTATGTAACATAATGATTTTTGTGTGATCAAAATTACAAAAAAACGACTTATTGACAATAAATCATGGAAAATTAGCACTAATGACGGTACATTATTTGCCATAATTACAGTATGCAAAAACAAGAAATATATTTAGTAACCGGAGCGACCGGTCATCTGGGATTTACGATAGTATCTCAGTTAATTGCAGATGGCAAAAAAGTCCGTGCGCTGGTTTTGCCGGATGATTTGTTGAACTCACGCCTGCCTTCGCAGGTAGAGATCTGTTATGGAAACATACTGGACCCGCTATCTTTGGAAAAATTTTTCCGGGTTAGTCCTGATACTGAAATATTTGTGATACATGCTGCCGGTATAGTAACTACTTCCCTAAAATATCAGCCGATCGTATATAATGTCAACGTCAAGGGAACGAAGAATATTACAGATGCTGCCATTAAATTCAAAGCGACCAAGCTTGTTTACATAAGTTCAGTCCATGCCATTCCGGAACAACCCATTGGACAGGTCATACGTGAGATCAATCATTTTGACAAAGATCTTGTATATGGGATGTACGCCAAGACCAAAGCCGAGGCGACACAATATGTCCTGAATGCGGTACAAGAAGGTTTGGATGTTACCGTTATACATCCGTCAGGTATTTGCGGTCCCAACTCCTATACTCGTAATTATGCAACACAGCTGGTGCTTTCCTGTTGGAGCGGTCTTTTGCCTATGGGGGTAGATGGAGGTTATGACTTTGTGGATGTTCGCGATGTGGCTTCCGGAACTATATCTTCCTGCCGGAAAGGGGGCAGAGGGAAATGCTACATCTTGTCCAACCGTTATCTATCTATAAAAGAATTTTTCCAGACTTTCCAGCAGATCACGGGTAAAAAACTACCCAAGATCATGGCACCCATGTGGCTGGCCAAAGCTGTCCTTCCCGTTAGCACACTCTATTACAAGATCAAAAAAAGAATTCCGCTGTTTTCGACTTATTCATTGTATACTTTAACTGCCAACTCCATGTTTTCTTCTGACAAGGCCCGCCTGGAACTGGCTTATACCACCAGACCATTTGAAGACACCCTTGCCGATACGATAGAATGGTTGAAAAAAGAAAAAATTATCTTCTGATACGTGTCATATCCCAAATGACAAATTATCGTGCCACAGGCCGCTCTTGATAAAACTCCGACGTTTTATACCATTTCGGATAGGTTTGTTCATTGGCAATGCGGTAACCGATATGGAAAAAGAGTTGCGCATCTTCGAGCAGGCCCTCCAATTTGTCGCGTTCGGGCACAAACTCATCAGAGGGTTTATGATAAACATGCTTCCAGTAATCGGCAATGATTTGCAACGTTGCTTCTTTGCCCAGTTCGCGCTGATCGATATAACCTTTGGCAAAAAGAAACGGGACCCCTTTTTTCATAAAAGGAAGCTGATCGGATCGAAAAAACATGCCATTTTCCGGATTCGGATCTTTGGCCATATAGCGACCTTGCCGGAGGGCTGCTGTTTTCAGATAGTCATCTAATTCGGAATGTCCAAGTCCCGTCACGGTAACATCGTTGAATTGCCCTAACAGAAGGATCACATCTGAATTGAATCCGGCCACGGTTTTTTCCATCGGGAAAACAGGATGCTCGACATAATGATAACTTCCCAACAAACTGGACTCTTCTGCGGTGGGGATCAGGAACAAGAGAGAACGTTCCGTTTCCGGTTGTACCTTAAATTCTTCAGCAATCGCCAACAACCCCGCTACGGCTGCAGCATTGTCCGATGCTCCATTGTATATGGAATCGCCGTCATAGGGGCGACCGATGCCCAAATGGTCCCAATGAGCCACATAGACAATCGCTTCATCGGGTGCGGTTTTCCCTTTCAACATCCCAGCCACATTATGCGATGTACATGTTTCCCACGTATTGCGAAGACGAACACTAAGTTGGGCTTGAAGCGGAACGGGGGTAAACTCTTGGGTGACAGCCGCTCTTTTCAGCGAATCGTAATCGTATCCGGAACGAGCCAATAAGGTACGCGCCGCAGATTGAGAAATCCAGCCGCGCACTTTGCAATGCTTGTCGCTGAGCGCCTCATCATACAGGTAATATTCCGGATCTGTCGAATGGCGGGCCGGTACAGCCCACGGATAACCGGAAGCTTCCTCTTCGTGCACAATAATACATCCTGCAGCACCCTGGCGTTCGGCTTCTTCAAATTTATAGGTCCATCGGCCATAATAGGTCATGCTTTTTCCGTTGAAAAGCGTGGGATCTTGTGTGAAAAATCCGGGATCGTTAACCAACACTATGATCGTTTTTCCCGTAACGTCTATTTGACGGAAATCATTCCAATCATTTTCCGGTGCAACGATTCCGAAACCTACAAAGACAAGTTCGTTATCCGTAAGTGAAATTTCAGGGGCCAACATCGGACTCCACAGGCTGATTTCGGTTTCGTTTGTAAAACGCAACTCTCCTTGCCGATCCCTGACAACCACCGGTTCGGAGGCATTGGGGAGGATCTTGACCAACGGAACTTCTTGCAAATAACTTTGGCCAAACGCCGGTTCCAGCCCGATTTCCTCCATACGCGATTGCAGGTAGCGGACGGTGCGCTCCCCACCGATCGTACAAGGGGCACGCCCTTCCATACTGTCAGCAGCCAATATTTCCAGGTCATCCGCCAACATGGCGAGACTCATTTTTTTTGTACTTATAGATTTTTCATTGCCACAAGCTACCAAAAGGAGCAGCAGCACGAGCGAGTAGAGAAATTGTTTCATTAAGGATGGAAAATTATATATACGACAAAGATAAATCGGGGCACTCAAATTCGCAAAAAGAAGAATTATGATCTATGTATGTTATGGAATAAGCTTTCGATAAAGCATTGCATTTTGTTGACAATACGGCCCAAACTGCTTTACCTCCACAATCGGTAAAAATTGCCCTATCGCTTTTACTTTGAAGCCGCACAGTGCTTTTATAAATTTAACAAAAACTATTATTGCTTCCCTACTCATTTATGACACGTTGTTTTGTTTTATCGGATTTGTATGCCGGAAAATGCATGCAATTGTATTCAGAAAATGGAATCAAAGGGTAAAAGGGCGCGATTGGTATGACTTTGAATGGTATGTGAGAAATAGTGTAAAATTAAATTTCAATCATTTACAAGAACGAATCAGACAATTTGAGGGCATGGAAATGACCAGAGAGGAATTTATGCATCTTTTAAAAGAGCATTTTGCCACAACAGATATTGATATGGTAAAAAAAGATGTTGTGCGGTTTTTAAAGAATACTAAAGAATTGGATATTTGGTCTAACGATTATTTCCTGCAATTAGCAAATATGATAAAGTTCGGGTAATTCAAATGAACTAATTCATTTTAAGTCTCTTTTAGCGGTGTTTGCTCGGCAATCCTTCTTCTCGTTTCATACATATTTCGTTGCGATTTCATTAGGTTGACCGATTGTAATGCGATGTTTTTGGTTTCGTTTAAAATAGTCATAAACAGGATACTGTTCCGGGTGCCGCTTTCCTGCATTTTAACCCGTTTGATTTGTTTTTTTGTCAAATTGGCGCATATTTCCAAAATTTCATCGCGCAACTCACTAATGACAGAAAACTTGGAATAATCTTTTTCATTCATTTTACGAATGAAAGTTTCGTACAATTTTATCACGTGATTGCTGAGCTCTTCCAGATCGGCCTCTTGCTCATCGTTAAAACCTTTGTGGTTGTTTTCTATGTACGTCAAACTATCTGAAGTAATTACGCGTAGCGCTTTCGTGATTTCGTAAGTGTAATCAACAATTTGGACATATTCTTGTTCAATGTCCAGCTCCTTCAGCGAAATGGCCTGAATGGTGGGAACTACTTCGTAGGTACGTTTATCCTTATATTTTTTGTATAATTTATCGATCTTTATAGCGATTTGCCGCAGCAGGTTCCGATTTTCGTCTTTAAGGCCCTTGATATTTCTGTTATAAATGTCAAGCATTAATTTGATGGATTCCCTTACTTCAGTAGTTGAAGTCTCTACGATACCTGATTCATCTTCCAGAATCTGTGACTTGGCAGCTTCAGCTGATTTGCGTTTTTTGTGGAATTTGGAGGATTTGAAAAGAAGAAAAATAATTAACGCGACCAGTCCGAAAACGGCTATTTTTCCACCCCAAACAAGTGCGGTCGCAACCAACCCGGTTACTGTAAAAGCGACCAGTGCTGTTATAAACCATCCGCCGATAACAGTTAAAACCCCGGTAATACGGTAAACCGCACTTTCACGTCCCCAGGCCCGATCGGCAAGTGACGAACCCATGGCAACCATAAACGTTACGTATGTAGTGGATAGCGGCAGTTTAAGCGAAGTTCCCAAAGCTATAAGCATAGCAGCAATAGTCAGGTTTACCGATGCGCGAATTAAATCGAAAGAGGCTCCGGATTTTATATTTTTTTCGGGCAACATAAATCTGCTGTTTATTTTGTCAATAAAAGATTGCGAAAAGAGTTTTTTAATTGCCCTGTTGGAATTTACACCCCAACGTACAAATGCACGTGACAGGGGAGATGAAGAAAAGCGCTCTAGCCCCGCCGCTTGGCGGCTTAAATTCACTTCGGTGGCGGTTACGGTACGTGCTTTTTTGGAAAACCATAATGCCAACACCATAATAACACCTGCTGCCAGTAGGGGTATAACATCCACCTTTACGGCTCCTTTTAATGAATCCATATAGAGGTTATCAATTGATCCGGTGGCGGCAAAAACTTCTTTTGCATTTTTAAAAGCATCCAATCCGGCTAAAGGAGCACCGATGAAATTTACCAGATCGTTACCTGCAAAGGCCAGGGCTAATGCCATTGTGCCTACCAGCACGATAACTTTTAATATATTGACCCTGCATAATTGCAGAATACCCATTATAATTGTCCATCCGGCAAAAGTTATTAAAAGTGTTTTTGCCATGTTGGCTTCAATCATATTCGTGAAATCCGTTGCCACAAACGGGCTTCCCTTCAATCCTTTGAATACGATAAAATAGGTCATTGCCGTAAGTGCGAAACCGCACCATAGTGCACCTAAATATTTGAACGATTTCGTATAGTTAAAAGAAAAAATAAGTCTGGAAATATACATGATTATGCTACCGGCTATAAATGCGATAGCTACCGAAACAAAAATTCCGGAGATAATCGCCAATGCCTTCCCCGAATTGATGTAATTAATCAGGTTACCTCCGTTGTTTTGCCAAATACTGAAAAGCGCAACGGCGACTCCAGCTCCCAACAATTCAAAAACCAGTGACACGGAGGTGGAGGTAGGCAATCCGAGCGAGTTAAACACATCTAACATAATCACATCGGTGAGCATGACGGCAAGGAACAGCATCATGATATTTTTAAATGTGAACATTTCGGGATGGAAAACGCCGCTTCGGGCAATTTCCATCATTCCGCTCGAAAAAAGTGTTCCCAATATTATACCCACGGAGGCAACCGTGAGAATCACCCACATGGGTGCTACTTTAGAACCGATACTTGAGTTGAGAAAGTTTACGGCGTCGTTTGCTACACCCACCGTTAAGTCAAGTATTGCTAATCCCAGCAGAATGATTACAATAATGATATAAATAGGATCCATAAGTGATTAATCCCTGTAATTTTTTAAAAATTAAGGACAAAATTATTGAAATATTTCCTAAAAAATCTAAAAACAAGAAGCTGTTTCTGCTTAAAATCAAAAACTTAACAGAAATGTAACAACTTCCCAGTCCGTGGGACAGAAAAAGCTAAACAAAGAACCGGGTTATACCACCAGACCATTTGAAGACACCCTTGCCAATGCAATGGAATGGTTGAAAAAGAAAAAATTATCTTTTGACACGTGCCATATCCTAATTTTTCCTTACTTTTGCAGCCCCTTCAGGCAGGATGAATTGCCTGAGTATAGGATAGGGAGAGATGGCAGAGTGGTCGATTGCGGCGGTCTTGAAAACCGTTGACCTGCAAGGGTCCGGGGGTTCGAATCCCTCTCTCTCCGCAATAAAGGGTGTAAATCAGGCAGTTATGCGATTTACACCCTTTATTACACCCAAAAAAGATTGCTTCAATATTATTTTAGGATGATTTTGTTTTTAGCTTCATCATACTTATAATTTACAATAGAGCCATTAATTATCATATAAACCGCTTCATCAATTATTTTAAAAGGTACAACGAACCACTCCCTCGGTGTAATACGCTGATTCTGATTGTCAAAAACATCTATATCTAAACATGCATTTCCGAAAAAACGATGTAATAAATTTTCAAAATTGTGTATATCAATATTAAAACATCGATATGTTGAAACTATCTCAACGTCTGCAAATAAAAAAGTAGCCTCTTGTGCAGCATTTTTAATCCTATCTTCCACTTTATTTGTTGAAAAACCGATTTTGTACAGGTTTTGAATATCTTTAAGCTTAATGTGCTTTGACCGTAAAACATAAATCCAACCGCTATGCACATCTGCTTCAGAAACCATTCCTGAATTTACTAGTAATTCTATTTCTGCACTTTCATCCGTATTGGTTACTATTTTCCCGTTTTTAAGAATGGCTTTACCCAATGACCTGAATAACATGTTAGAAACCGTGCCATTTTCAAAAATTGTTTTGGTCCTGCCTTCTAACCGTATTCTATCACCCTTTAATACTTTTTCTGCCTCAGAACTTTCTAAATAGCACAAAAGCCCATCAACAAGATAAAAATTGCCTTCAATCAAATTCGTTTCTGCATCCTTAAATTCTACTAACTTTCTTTTATTCTCTTTTAATTCTTTATGAACTTGTTGAAAAAGTGCTTCATATTTCTTGAATTCTTTCTCCGGCATTGGCTTCCTCTGTGCAACAAAATCTGCATCTGCTCGCTTTTCAGTTTGTTTTGGCGTATGCTTAAAATCATAAAGAGACATATCACTCTCATTGTCAAGAAGTCCTAAAACATCATCATTTAAAATATCGTCAATGGACTTTTTTTCAATTTCAACTTCACCTAATAAATTATGTTTATCAAATGGTTTGAGTTGAATTTTATGTTTTTCATTTTCTCTAATGCTCTTCAACTTTGATAAAAGTCCGTATTCAGCCATAGAACTTACAGACGGTTCTCGACTATTTTGTTCAACAAAAGCATTGATTTCCATAAAGGTGTCAATCAGCCTATCCTCATCTGTTTTAACACGATCTGTTTTTGCTTTAACATCCAGCAAGCCGAGGTCATCACTTTTAAATATCTCATCTAATGTTTTAGCCATTTTGCATTCTCTTTCTTTTTTCTTCTCTTAAAAACAACAATCCTTCTGCAAGTCGTCTTTCACGAGCATCAAATGAGTGAATATCTGGTTCTTCTCCGGTTTCTTTAAACCATTCGTTTATTTTGGGCCAAAGCAAAACAGCTTCAGCTTCTGTCATGTCAATTTTAGTTAGATTTATAACATCTTGTATTGTCCTCAATACAGTAGTTGTTACACTCTTAGATAAAATCTCAAATGCTTTTTGGAATGGGTTAATAGTATCAATCAAATCAATATGAATGTCATCAATATTTACAAAACTACCTGCCATCCGAATAAATTTCTTACCTCCCTGCTCCGTGATAGATCCATTTTTAATTACCGAATCAACAACAACATGCTGTCGAACAGCTTCCACCTCTTCCTCATTCAAGTCCGGATATACTTCGCAAATAATTTTAGGAATAAGTACGGTGTTAATAACCTCAGGTTCAATATTACCGGGTATAGCACGAAGCATTGTGTCATCTTGCAATATACGTGCTTTCAAGTCATTTAGATCTGTTTCTATTATATCTTTAGCACGTTGCGAAGTGGGCAGTTTAAATCCATTTATATGGATAGTCATATCATCATCTTCTTCATCTAGCTCATCGTCATTATCTTTCAAATTCATCGGTTTAAAATTAAAGTTTGGTGCAAGCACTTGCTCCATAAGCAAAGATGCGGTAATTGCCTTCAACATATTATTTACAGCTAACTTTACATCATCATCTACCGCATCAGGCTGAGCAATCAGGTTGGTGAATTGTGCATGTGTTTTATTTTCACTATCACGAGTTGCACGTCCTATTATTTGAATAATTTCAGTCAGAGAACCTCGATAACCTATAGTAAGAGCATGCTCGCAAAATGGCCAATCAAAACCTTCTTTAGCCATTCCTAAAGCAATAATAATATCAATATCTTCCGCCTTACTTACTCCACGTAAATATGCTACAACCTTGTCTCGCGATTGTGGATTATCATTGACTAAATCGGCAACTTTAAGTATTCGTCGGCTACGCCGACTTTTTACATACATTATTTTCGTTTCTTCATCCTGATACTCAATTTCTCCCAAACAATCGATAATGTGACTTACTTCTTCTAATTTTTGTTTCGAAGACTCAGCAGAATTAACACTCGGAATATGTATAATGGTTTTCTTTTCCTCATCTAATATTTCGGTTAATGCAGAAACACCTGTGTCTGGCTGTTCTTTATAATATCTGCCCTGATAGAAGTGATAGCCAATTCCTAATGATTTTAGATACTCATAACCATTCAATTGCTCGTAATAGTTGTACGTTACTTTTGTAAATTTAGCTTCATCTTCGGGCAATAACACAGGAACACCATCTCCCCGAAAATAAGACCCGGTCATAGCAACAAGGTGGGCATTTGAGTTTTCCATGATACTTTTCACCACTTCTCCGAGTCGATTATCGCCATCGGCTGAAACGTGATGAAACTCATCTACAGCCACTAATGTATCATTTAAGTCTTTTGGTTGAATGCCTCCGTAAGCAAATCGCAGGGTAGCGTGTGTGCAAATTAGAATTCGCTCTTCGCTTTCAAGAAAATTGATAAAGGCTCTTACTTTGCTCTCTTCACTTGCAGGTGTACAAAGGTTATATCGAGGGTTGATTTCCCAGTCAGCAAAAAAACCATGTTTTGTAAGCTCAGTGAAACAGAACGAACTACCAATTGAGCGCTCAGGTACGGCAACAATAACTTTTTTAATACCTTGATATGCCAATTTATCCAAAGCAATAAACATCAACGCACGAGATTTTCCCGATGCGGGTGGTGCTTTTATAAGCAAGTATTTGGCTGTGCGTGCCTTAAATGCTTTTTGTTGCATTTCACGCATTCCCATCTCGTTGGTTTTCTTGCTGCGTCCCGTTTGTGCATACTCCACTTCCACCAAATTAATTGGTTTCAAATATTCCGGGTGTTTTACTTCAACTTTTTCTCGTTTTTGGGTAGGAATAAGTATGGGAAAATTCACGCTGTCATAGGCAACTTCCCCAAGCAAAAGATTTATAGAATCGTCATAGACCACATAATTATCTCGTACTAAATCGCTTGGGTAGTTTTTTTCTTTTATAACCCAACCTCTCAACTCCACTAACATATGTGGACTGGTTGGAGAATATTCACCTTGTAGAAGTAGGTACTTAATCGGTTTCATCTCCGTATAATTTCCTGATTTATCTCTTTTGAAAAGCTTTTTCAAATAAAAATCGGTCAAATCTCGATATTCTACATTTTTTTCTCTAACACGTATAGCGTGAAGGAATTCATTGGCAATGGTCATGTAAAGAATGTTTTCTTTAACAAGCCCCAATTCATCTATTTTTTCTTGAAGTTCTTTTGAATATGTCATGTTATATGCTTGTTGCTGAGCATTGTGGTTAGAATCCACATTGCCCGTAAATTTATTTATCCTTTATGTCACTTAACTGCCCTTAAATGTTCCTTAATTTGAACAAAATGTTCCTTAACTAAAAATTCACACTGATAATCAGTACATTAACTAACTTTTATAATGTTCCTTAATGGCACCGGAATGTTCCTTAATTAAAAAAACACTGACAATCTACATGTTAAGCGAATCGCATAATGTTCCTTAATCGTGTCGAAATACTCCTAGATTTTTTTGAAAACATATAATGCATTAATATCTCTTTGTTTTTCGCTGATTTTTTCAACTAATCCATCACGAATAAAATTATTTAAATATATTCTAAGTGTTTTCTCATTTACACCTACATATCTGACAAAATCTGCTAATGTTGCTTGATAAGTAAAAAACAAGCAATGCAAAATCTTCCTTTGAGAATCATTGTACATCTCCCACTGATTTTCAATAGTTTCTATAATTGAATGATGAATTGTTTTAATATGTCCACTAATTTTATTTCGTAAAGTCAGATATACATTTGTATTTGCTTCCTTATATTCGGGTTCTGAAAGCATTGATTTTTCCATAGACTCATATATTCTAGAAACTCCTTCATTCAATTGCCTTACATATCCTAAGTCTTCTAAAACACGAGCTACGCGAGGATTACGAGCAAATCTTTCTGTTTTTATATTCTCAACTGTTACTTGTGCCGGTAACGGTCCACTATTACTTATTTCAATGCGGTCGTCAAAATGCTTTATATAAATTGAATTGCCCTGACGATTGTAAGAACGATGACACAGAGCATTTACAACTCCCTCTAACCAAGCCTCTTCGGGATATTCAGGAACTTTCTTAAACTTACCGGTTTCAATATCTAAAAAATAATAGTCTTTGAGTGAAGTTCGCAAAAACAATTTAAGAGTATCAATCAAGCGAGGGATATTATTTTCAAATCGTTCATCTTTAATAACATTATGGCTTACTCCTGTAAGAGCTTCCGTACCACTGTACCGAATATAACGAACAGATGCAGAATTAATGTATTTTTCAGGGTCTTTTGCAAACAAAAGAATAGCGGCATTTTTAACATACTGTATGCCATTGACTTTTCTTGTTAAGTGTCTTGCCGAGAGTAACTCTTTAACAGACCCTTGATAATTTAGTTTCTTCTTATATTCATCTAATAGTGCATAGTCTAAATCTTCAACATCAAAATCTTTAACAATCTCCTCTTCAAATTTTCGGATTCCTTTGTCATATTCCAACTTTTTTATATGGTCACGGTCAAGTTCTCTATTAGTATCCCAAACCCTTAAAAACACTCTTTCATTGTCTTTACGACTAAAAACACGTTCTACATCTTGCTCTACATGATACAAAAATATTCTTTTTCCATCTACTACAACTTCCTCTAATTCAATTCCGCTTGCAGGTTGAATAAAATCAAAAACTAAGGTGCGATACTTATTAAGCCCTTCTCCACATTCATCAACATTTTGTATAGCACCATCATTCGAAACACCAAATGCCAAAACTCCACCATCGGCATTAAGCATACCGATAAGTTCATTAGCAACCTTAGCGGGACTTAACTCTTTTTCTCCAAGACCTTTACGCTCAAAATACTGATTTTCTCTCTGATTTTTCAAATAATCAACAGTAATCAGTGTATTTATGGTTGAAACAGGCCTGTTCATATTATTTGTTTTTAATTATTTCTCTCTTCAGATTAAAGCTTATATACTAATTCTTGTTTTTCTTTAAAGTTGAATTAATTTCTTTAAGATAATATGGAATTTGTCCCATATAAGTTTCAGGTGGTGTAACATAGATTTGTCCAAATAATTGCTTAAATGGCAATAAAAATATTTCTTCGAACTTATGGTTATGGATATTTTCGCAAGTTATTATTATTTCAATATCATCTCCTTGATGAGAATTACAAATATCATTCATCCAGTGAATATCAAACTTCAATTCATATTGTGGTGGAAAATAATTCATACCATACTTAGCAATGCCTATATCTGAAAGCTTTTTCTCTTTTCCAAAACGATTAAAGTCTTTTGAAAAAGAAATTTTCACATTTTTGGCAATTCCTTCTCCAAAGTTTTTGATAATTAGTTGTAAAACTGAATGCTCCTCTGTTGTTTTTAAGAAAGGAACAATATTGGGCGATTCCTTTAAAAATCTGTTTTTTCTACTTTCAACTAATTGAAAAATAGTAACAACTGTATATATTAACGTAGCCGATGCCACTACTATTGATAATAAAAGTTCCATGTTTTTTGAATTAACTAATAACTACTTGTGGATTATTAACTATATTCTTAGCTCTTTCATACAATTCATCAAAAGTAATAATTTCAGGATTTATTATATTTCTCCTAAACAATTCAAATGATGAAAACTTATCTTCATTTATCCCATTTTCTTCCATAAATTCCTGTAAAGAACCAATTAATAAAAAAGATTTTGGACTATATAGATAAAGTTGTTCGCCTGTTAAGCTTCCAAATTCATCTTTGATTTCAGTCTTTGTTTTAATTGACTCTATAGCTTTTTGAACTGTTTTTTGAATTTGAGCCACTCCACCTGCAAGTTCATTACTGACCATCCAACTTCCTTTTCGGTAAGGCGTTGTGTCTTTTAATAATGAAGTTTTATGCGTTTTTATCTCTCCAAAACACAGAGAATTGATAATTCCTCTTGTTTTCATGAACAAATCAACTCTCTTGCCTGAATTATTAAAATCATAGCCTTTTACAACTTGCTCTAATTTACTGTCATCTAATTCAGAATTAAAGACATAATTGAGTCCATATCCCAGAATCCACGAATTTTCTTCAAAAAAGTTTTGCCAAACCGCCTCATTCTTAGTAATTAACTTTTCTTGTTTTCTTTTTTCAAAATATTCATCTGATTCAAGCATCTGCCTAAATATTTCTAACTGTTCTTTTCTGTAAGCTAATCCTCTTATATCATCACTTTTGATATCATGCTTTTGTAATTCTTCTAGAAGTTCAGGGATTAGTTCAGGCTGATCATTAATAAACTTCAAAATATTTTGTTTTGAAAGAATTATATTTTCTAGATAGTCATCTGTAAATTGCTGTTTGCCTTCTCCTTCAATTGGTAAAAGTGCAATATTCCTAATGAAAAAATAGAGTTTTGCTATTTCTTTTCCAACAAAAGTAAAATATGTTCTATGTGGTGCTCCTGTTTGAGTTGTAAACCTTTGAATTTGAAGCATCAAGATATTTCGTGTGTCTTCAAGAATTTTTGCAACAATTTCTTGTCTAGCATTAGGAGTAACTCTAAGAACTATCTCATCTTTAATTTTAACAAATTCTTGTTGTTCATTTTCTAAAACCTTTGAAACATATCTGACAGGACGTTCTTTTTCAACAACTCCCTCTTTAGTTGACTCAATGCCTTCTATTAATATTCGTTTACTCATATACACTTTGTCTGTACGTTTATTTTTGAAATAATCGTAATCAGTTGGTTCGTTTTCTTCAAAGTTTTTACCTAACATAATGATTTGTTTTTATGCATAATGTGCTACTTCTTTCTTCTCCTCCTCTTCTCCTTTGCCCACAATGTATCTTTACGTATCATTTCATCGTAAAGGCGGAACAGATATTCGAGTCTTTCGGCATCGCTGTTAAATGGTGCAAGGCGATAGCAACGTTCTATGGCTTCGTCCAAGTCATGATGAGCTTGCCGAAGTCCACTCGGCATTGTTTCGGGATTATAGAGCCAAGCCATAGTTTTCTGTGGAAACTTAGCACGCTCATCCAATACAGAAAAGACATACTGAGTAATGCTGTATTTCTGCTTATCCGATATTTCGGGAAACGGAAAAGTATTGTAGCAAAGCTTAGCTGAATAACGATAGTCTGTTTTTAGTTTCCCTCCCACAGCATCCACCCAAACCATATGCATTTTGGAATGAAGGACACCGAAAAGCCAAGGTTGGGCATCGTAGATAGCCATTGCTGAATCTGCAATAATAGTATCAGGTGCAAGAAAACCAATAGGTATATAATCTCTTCTTTCTGATGATACGCGTGGTATAATGATAGCACTTTCCTTCGCAATATTTCTATCTCTAAATTGGTGCGAGCGTTCAGCTAATTTGTTTGTTCCTTTATCTTTGCTTTTTAATCGATGATTTCTACAAACTTCTATTTTATCGGCAGTCTCTTTAATTTTAATCGCTTCTTCGAGTTCTTCATCTTCAATCCACAAACAATATCGTTTATAGCCATTCAAAAATTCATAAGAACCCATATAAGGTCTTGAAAACTTTGAAACAAGCTTGTTTTTCTCAACGGCTTCATTATATTCGTTTTCATCAAAAATTAATCCTCCTCCGTCATTTGGCATATTGCCAAAATTCATTCTCATAAAGCCGGAAATAGAAGTCATTCTTTCAGGAACATACACATTTGGCGCATCTAATAAATAGGCATTTATGTTTTTAACTTCTTTACGAATATTATCTGTAAAAAGATATTTAGGTTGATTGTTTACAATATTCCGAAGTCCAATAATAATAACTGTGACACCCGCATTTCCTATGGCATTATTTGTCCACTTAAAAGAAGTGTGTGCAAAATGAATTTCTATGTTTTTATCTAAAACATTGGGCCACAAAAGAGCCACCTGTTGTCCTTGACTGATAGAATTGGTGGAAACAAAAGCCAATTTGGCATTATATCCTTCAATATATTTTGCTCCTTTATAGAACCAAATGGATATATAGTCCAAATCTCTATATTTCTTTAAGTGAGAGAAAACTTTATCCATTTCTGATTTTTGTTTTCCGTCTTGCATTCTTGCACCAGAATAAGGCGGATTTCCAATCAGATAAATTTCATCGCCTTCGTTTCGTGGGCAAACATCTTCCCAGCGTATGGTGGCAGCATTGGCACAAGTGATATGTCCGGCTTCTTTAAGCGGAAGTATCGGTTCAGACTTTCCTCGGTCCATCAGCTCTTCTTCAAATACTATATTCATTTGATGCTCTGCCAACCAAAGCGAAAGCATTGCCACTTCGTGAGCAAAATCCTTTATCTCAATGCCGTAAAACTGTGAAAGTGATATATTGGTAAAATGTAGCGTTTTTTCGCCTCTTTTTTCGGCTTCAAGTTCTATCAGGCGTTGGATGATGTTTATTTCAAGCAGACGAATTTCTTTATACGTTATAATCAGGAAATTTCCGCTACCGCAAGCCGGATCGAAAAATTTTATCTTACCCATACGACCGATAAGGCGTCTCAATGCTTTTTCATTATCACGATTCTTTTCAAACTCTTCATAAAGTTCATCCAAAAAAAGCGGGCGTATCACTTTCAGAATATTTTCAACCGATGTATAGTGCATTCCCAGTCCGCTACGCTCTTCGGGGTCTGCCACCGCCTGTATCATCGAACCAAAAATATCGGGATTTATTTCACTCCAATTCAGTTCACTGCAATTTAAAAGTATATTTCTTGATTTTCTCGAAAATCGCGGTGTGTCAATCTCTTCCCGAAACAATCCGCCATTCACATACGGAAAGTGCTGTACATAAGCAGGATGCACTCCGCCGTTGCTGTTTAGTTTCCTAAACAAGTCGTTCATTAGCGTATGTACGTTGGCACCATCATCGCCGGTATGAAGTCTTAGAGCTTTAGTAAAAATACCCTCTTCAAAAATTCCGGTATCTTCGGCAAAGAAACAGAAAAGCAGCCGTGCCAAGAAAACGTTGAGCAAATGTGTGTGTCCCTCTTTCAGTGCCGAATTATCTTCGATAAGAATATCGTAAAGTTTGGCAAGCTCGTAAGCAGCGTTTCTGTCGGCTTCGTTATTGTTGCTTTGTTTGTAAATTTCGCCACCAATCAGTGGCAAAAAGAATTCAAAGTTCTGCGGAAGTTCATGAAAATAAAATTCTTTGTTGTAACGAAGTTTTAGGTCTCGTGCTGCAATAGTTTCATTATCAGTTAGCATCACAAAACGCGGGTTTTGCTTTAAAATTCGTTCGTCATTAGCTAATCTCTCAACTTCATATAAAATATTGTCTGTATCAGCTTTTTTAAATAAAATCTTACCTTTATAAAGCACTTCACCTTCCACTCGGGACATATTGAAGTCGCCTTTTTTTAGTCGTGTAACTGAAGATTTAGAAATACCGTATGCTAACAGAAAATCGTAGATAAACTCATCGTTTATTTGCTTTTCCGTCAGTTTTATCAAATTGGCTTCTATTTCTTTTGAGGTCATTTGTTTATTATCAAGATATTATGTTTGCAAATTTAGCAAAATAAAGAGGGATTAGATAGTGGATGTTTAATAAATAGCAAATGGATTATAACCTATTTTTTATTCTTTTATTTGTTGTCCAATCAATCCCTATACTTCTCTGAAATTCCCGATATTTCATCCGAAACCACTCAATAATATCTACTCCGTCAATGTAAGACGTAGCTTTCCGGATTTATCAGGCTCGGGTTCTATTTGTGCTTTGGAATGTTCTGTTGAGAAGTTCCGTTTGTATTAGGCAGAATATAAACTGCCTTTAGAGCCTACTTTTTTACCCGATAAAATCCGTTTTGTTAAGTCGTCGGAAAAGCGCCGACCAAGCGACACATCCTTTCAATAGAAACAACTCCCGGAGATTGGGAAACAAATTGTATATCTTTTTCAATTCAGCTCGGAGTTTATTGGTGGTTGTGTTATACTCTTTTTGCATGGTTTGCATTTCGGTTTTCAAGGTGTGATTTTCATCTTTAAGCGAAGTGATTTCGGATTGTAATTGCTCGATTTCTGACAGTTGTTGTTTTACTTTCGGGTTCCCGAAAAGCGAATTTACACCATCCATTAGATTTGCACCCATTTCGGCTTTGGCATTTTTGAATTTCTCTTTGCTAACTTCGTACTTTACTTGCGATAGTTTCTTTTTGGCATCGGTTTGTTTTTGTAGTAGTTTGTCTATATTTTCTTTCAACTCTTTGTTTTTGGCAAAAAGTTCTCTGTAATACTGCGATGTAGTTATATTATGTGCTTTCGACCTACGAATACTACGCTGCAAGCCATATTTTACCATTGCTTCGGCGTATGTATCGTGATAAGTTTCGAGTTTTTTGCGAGTCAATACATCATCGGCACACAGTCGGACGGTATCTGTCGGTTTTTCCTGTATTTACGTTTGCTGTTTTTAGCTTCCTGCTTGGTTTTCCGTTGTCCCGTTCCGGGGCTAATTATAGAAAAACGAAGTAAGCCAGGCAGAAACCGACCATAGCCCGCTTGCCGGTTTATGCCATGCGCTGCAGACCGTCATGTTTGATTGTATTCTTGTTTCCCTGGATATTTCTTACATCCTGAAATTGGTCAGTTGGTCAGTGATGTTAAAATCATAAGGTGGATACTCGAATATTTTGAGTCGGGGTTCTGTTTTTCCGCTGGTATAATGCCATATGGAACTGTAGTCGTTGGGATTTTCTCCCATTTCTTTCAATTGCCTGAGATAGGCTGCCACCGATTTATTTTCCATAATAAACACATTTCCCATCCGATCTATAACGGGACTGTGTTTACGGTTCCGGTCATGCTCAAAGCTTAATATGCGTTTTCCCTGGGCCGTTACCCCAACCATTTCATAAGTCATGCTTTTACCTATTCCCGGCAGGTTCAGCATATTCCGGTCGGTAGCCAAAAAAGGCAGGTTGTTTTCTTTCAGGAAGGCTCTAACTTCTTTGTAAATGTTGTCTCTTTTCTCGAATATCCTGCACAGGTCCTCTTCCTGTTCCGTACTGAGCAGTCCTAATATCTTTTCCTCCTCCTGTTCCTGGATGGAACGGCAATTGGGGGCAAAGATGGCATAGTTCTCATTAAATCCTTTGACCGAAAAAGTATAATAGCAGATTACCCCCAGCTTATTAAGTTTTCTACGTAGTTGTGCTGTGTGTCCCCGCCGGGAAGCGGCTACTGTGAATACCAGCTGGTTTGTAACGGACCAGCCCGTAGAAAGTATCTTCTTGATGGCACGTTTTGCTTCGAGGGTGATCTCCAATGGACTCTGAAAATGGGTTTGGATGATGAATTGTTTAAATCCTATCTCAGAGGCTTTTTCTTTGAATGTTTTCAGGATCTCAATCAATTCATCGTCAATGCGCATGGGCAGGTATGCCGGAAGTCTTGTGCCCAGGCGGATTCGTTGCATTTCAGCGTATTTTTGCCCGTCTGGACGGCTTGTATTGGCTTTTTTCTTTCTTAGGGCCATTTTATATATCGCATCAAGAAGTCCCTTGAGCGTTTTATTCTGGCTCATCAGGGCATCTCCGCCGGTTATCAGAATATCTTGAAGTTGAGTATCTTCTTCAAAATATTTCATCAGCGAGCGAAGCTTCTTGTTCCAGGTCTCACGTGGCTTGAGTTCCTCCAGTTCAAAGTTGAGGTGTTTGTTCTGAAAATCGTACATTCTTTGACAGGGTGCACACAAGCCGCCACAAGCTCTTCCGATCGAATCGGGTATGAGAATGGCTACGTCGGGGTACCGGCGGTGGATGTTGTAGCTGTTAGGCAGCAGCCATCCGGCAACATTGGGTTGTCCGGGCTGCACCAGGTCTTCCCGTTCCCAGGCAACGATATTTCCGAAAGTATCGACCAGTTTCCTGGAGTAGATCACGTAATTGCGAATAGCCAGGTCGTTATATGATTTGTCTGTAGTGTCGAGCAGGGAAAGATAGTAGGGTGTAGCAAAAGTAGGAATGCCCTTTTTGCGTGCCTCCTTTAATAGTTTCATAGTCTCTTCAGACAGGGAGTTGTTTAGCATCAGGTTAAGCTCCGAAGGTTTTCGTGCAGCCATGGTCAGATGAAAATGATGGTCATCCCACCATTTTTCCACCATATTAAATTTTGCCATATAAGAACTTCCTTCAGGGAAAACATACTTTCCGCGCTGACGGTTTTCAATCCTGGCCATCAGCAGCCGTATGATCCTTTCTTTGTTTTCTTCCCGTATCCTGACAATCCGCGGATTGAGTCCCGAGTTCCATCTTTTCATCCAGTTGATCGTTTTTTGGGCAGTCGGCCTGCTGATCTCAGGATATTCGAGTAATTCAAACTGGTGATAGAGTTCCAGAATAAAATCTGTCGTTATGGTATTATTTACCTCATCGCGCAGCCATTCCCAAAAAAGTGTAATGGTTTTGATCTCCAGGTCTTTTTCAATTGATAATTCAAAGATGGTAGTATTGTCGTTTTTTATTAACGTAATCAAGCTGGCAGCAGCCCTGCTCTGATTGTGCGGATGTTCGGAAATATACCGGAGAAGATCGTGCCGGAAAGAGTTTTCATCCGTGCTTTCCCTTGCCATTGTTACAATACGGGGAAAACATTCTTGGAACAACCTTTTCAATTCTTGCTTATTTAAGGCTAAAATATCGGTCTGTTTCTTCATGGTCAGATTTATTGGTACCTATTTCTTACCGACTGATGGGTAAGTAAAACATATGGGAGATAGCCCGCCCATTCACCTAAACAGCGATATGCAAAGATAATGAAAATTAAAAAAACAGGGTTAAAAAAGATCAATTAGTAAGCTGAACGCACCCTTTTATTCTGATAATCCAATGGTTATAATGCTTACAGACGTTATAAAAAAAGCAAGTTTTTCAACAATCGGATCTTGTTTTCAGAATAACAATACAGATCCTCAAATGAGGTCCCCCGTTCAAGGGAAACGGAATGGGAAAAACTTTTGGTCTCTTATGTTGACAGGAGCAAGCAAACGGGTAATGATACCAGAAAAACTCTCTTTTTAATAAAACCTTGTCGTAGGGGATCGGATACTAAAAAGCCTTACCGTTCATTATGAGGTTCCTGCTCCTCAAAGAATGACATTTTGCCCATAAACAGAATGATACCTGTGCTTTTTTCCTTGATAATATAAATGAACGAACGGTTGATGTAGAATGGCAGCGGATTGTTTGCCGAACTTTCTTTTATTCCCACAACAGTAACTGCAGCAGCTTCTGTTCCCTTTTCATTTACCTCAATAAATGTTTTTTGTTTGACCAGGCTAATATACAAACCACTGACCGGTGACAGGTTGCTGAAATCGGCAACTCCCCCAATAAAAGGGATAACCATTCCCATAGCTTGCAAAGTAGGGATGAGATTCTTCTCATACTCATATTTGAATTTCGGCATGGACACGGTCAGTCTTCTCTTATTTCTTTCCAGACCGCTTGTTATCGCTTCCCATCCTGTCTTATTCATTTCTTCTTTGATCACACGGTTGGTATGTACACCCGGATTGGGAAGGACCAATACCATTGAAAATGCTTCATTGCCGTATGGAAGTTCTGCAACCCTGGCATATTCGGTTTCCACATAGGGAAATGTATCTGTCTGGATCATATAATCCACCATCTGGCGGGTGTTGTTATCACTGTAAAAGTAATCCCTGTAAGAGGATGATTGATCAAATGATTTTGTCCAGGGACCCTTGAAATAGAGGGCATTGATCAGGTACATGACCATTGCGGGCTCAATTTGATCAATGATCTTATCTATTCTGCCTTTTGTCTTTGATGAGCACCAATCATTGATGGTTTTTACAGCCAGTGGCGAAAAGAAATCCAATTCCTCTATCTGGGCAAGGTAACTGTTCTTGACGATCTCCTTGTAACTGTCCTTAACGGGAAATCCTTTACGTATCCAAATAGAATTGGCTAGGCCTACTTCAGTCAGTTTGTCCGCCTGGACAAGTGCCTGGCTTATTTTTTTAAAGAATCCGTTCATGTCCTTATAGGAGTAGGAATCAAAGCCAAGTACCTCTTTCATCTGCGATGCGGTTTCGCCTGCCGTGCCGTTTGCGGTCATGGACAGAGCAAGAGATGCGCTCAGTGGGGACAGGAAATAATTTTCATCTTCCAGACAAACCTGACGGAAAAGATTAAATGCAAAATGGTTGACATCTGCAGATATTGCCTGTTCGGTTTTTGTCAGGACAATATCCCGGCGCTGGTTCGACTGTTGGGGTAACCTGTCACAACAGGTAATCAATCCCAACAGGATCACAGCTGCCAGATTTATGTTCCATGTGTTTTTCATCGTATTAAAGATACATTAAACGGGGCAAATGCTGCATCTAAGGTTCATAATACATTCCTTCCCGGGAGAGCAGGTGGTTCAGGTTAGCCAGGTTGTATACAATGACGGCCAGTACAACCGAGGTATGTTCCTGGTACTCGGCTATGCTTTTTGTGTAAAGGTCACGTTCTGTATGCCATATCTCCCTGTAATTGAAGTCGTATCCTTTCACGTCGCGCTCCCGCAACGATATGGTAGGTACCCCATGAATGGCAAATACCGAAGCATCGGTACCTCCTGTACGTTTAGGTCTGGGCCTGGGCGGGATCGTGTCCACGATAAACGGCATATCGGGATTGATAGATGATACATCTTTGGAGATCTTTACAAAATCTTCGTACATGGCCTTAGGGACAGCCACTCCGCTTGCTGCCAGGGGACCACCGTCCCTGTTGAAAAGATTGGAGATTTTGTCGAGTTTGTCCTTATGCTGTTCAACCCAGGCCTTTGCTCCTAAAAGCCCGAACTCCTCACCGGCAAACAAAACGAAAAGTATGGTGCGCTTGGGTTTGGCTCCGGCTACCGACAACAGTCTGGCAGCTTCCATGGTAGCAATAACACCGGTACCACAGTCAATAGCTCCGGTAGCAACATCAAAGGCATCAAGGTGTCCGCTGACCATAACGTACTGATCTGGATAGTGCGTTCCGGTCATTTTTGCTATGACATTATAAAATTTCACAGGTCCGGGACGAAAATGATTTCTGATATCAAACTCCAGTTCTATGGGATGTCTTTCCTTTACCAACTGATAAATATAGTTGTACTGATGTTCATCCAGTTTGATATCCGGTATGTCCGGAAGGTTTTCAAAAGAGGAGTTCTCTCCAAAGACCGTTTCCCTGTCCCATAAGGCGGTAATCGGTACCTGGGAAGATTGGATCAGTCCCAGGATGCCTGCTTCAACCATTTGTCTGTAAAATAGTGCAGGCTCATCGGAAGTTTTGCGCAAACTGTCTTTCAGGGTTTCCTGCATTTCATCGACATTCATCGCTCTGTCTCCGGAGTGCATACGGTAACGGCGGATGACCTCGTTGTTGTGACGGGTCACTTCTTCGTTCTGACGGATTATGGAATCCCTTCGGCTGTCGGCTTGGGCGCTACGTTGTATAGGTTGTCCGGTATTTGTTCCGGATATGAGGACCCAGGCTCCTTTCAAAACACCTTTTATCCTGTCGAATTCGGCTTGTGTTTTGGGCTCGATCACTACATGTCCCCGTTGAAGACCTTTTGTTCCGGAGGTGTAAGAGGGGGTGGCAAAATGGAGATGAACGCCGTCACCTCCGGGGAATATTCCGCCATAGAGTTTCCCTGACCAGGGACCGCGGCTGAACCCCACTTTCGTTTGACCGGCCTCTTCTATACAGACCTCCAGTCCCCAGGAGGCAAATTGTGATGCGGTCCATTGAACGGCTGCATTGTAAGCGTCCGATCCTACCGGACGTCCGCCTATACGGTTCGAAAGAATATCCAAATGATGATGTATCATGTTGTTGACAGTTCCTTCCTCAATAATTCTTTTGACTACAACATGTTGTGCCCAAATGTTTGACGATAAAAAAACCAGACTTACCGCCAGGAGCAAATTGTTGAAAATGGTTCTGTATTTCATTTTTATATTTTATTTAGAAAACAAGTATTACAAATGTAGTGTTTTATATCTTTGCAGTATGATAAAATTCAGAGAAATTGCAAGTGCATTTATGGTGTTGTTCGCCATAATCGACATTACGGGATCTGTTCCGATCATACTGGACATGAAATCCAAGGGCAGAAAGTTCAATCCATTACTGGCAGCGATCATCTCTATGGCCCTGATCTTCCTGTTCTTGTTTGTCGGAGAAGCCATTCTGGAACTTTTCAACGTGGACATATCTTCCTTTGCCGTTGCCGGATCACTGGTGATCCTTGTGATTGCCGTGGAAATGATATTCGGCATCGAAATTTTCAAAAACGACGGACCACCCGATGCTGCTACCATCGTACCCCTTGTCTTTCCTTTGATTGCCGGTGCCGGGACATTGACAACGGTCCTGTCTTTAAGGGCGGAATACAGCCTATTGAATGTGTCTATTGCCATATTACTGAATATGGTCATTGTATATGTGGTTTTACGTTATGTAGACTGGGCGGAGAAAATACTGGGCAAAGGCGGTATATATATCCTGAGGAAGTTCTTCGGGATCATTTTGCTGGCTATTTCGGTAAAACTTTTTGCTTCCAACGTTTCCGAATTGTTCAACTGATATTTGATGAACAGGTCCGTAATTATTTTAATGGTGGCGGTTATCCTGATCACGGGTTGCCGCGGAGATGATCGAAGACGGCCGGGAACGGATCCGGTGGAACAACCCGCATGGATCGTAGGAGCGGACATATCCCTGCTGACAAGGATGCTCTCTGCAGGGGCAGTATACAAAGATAGTGACGGAAGAGATATAGAAGTCATGTCTTACTTCCGTCAGAAGGGATTCAATTATGTAAGATTGCGTCTGTTCGTAAATCCCGATCTGCGATCGTATGCCTGTCAGGATCTGCCTTATGTACAAGACATGATCCTGAAGGCAAAGGAGAAGGGGTACAACGTATTGCTGAATTTTCACTATTCCGATACCTGGGCAGACCCGGGAAAACAGTATAAACCTGCCCTGTGGTCCGGCCTGAATGCCGATGCCTTAGCGGTAAAAATTTACTCCTATACGAGAGAGACATTGCTGGCCCTGGTAAAAAACGGTGCTGTACCCGAGATGATCCAGATAGGGAACGAAATAACCAACGGCATGTTGTGGGATTCTGCCCGGGCCGATGTCTGGTCACAGGAATGGAATACTACCGGACGGTGGATCTATTTCTCCAAAATACTGTCACAAGCTTCGAAAGCTTGCCGCGAAATTTGTCCCGACTCTTGGATTATGGTACATATTGACTGTGGTGGAGACAGGGAAACAGCATTGCGTTTTTTTAGCCGAATGGAACAATATCACGTAGATTACGATATCATAGGTTTGAGTTATTACCCGTTTTGGCACGGACCGTTATCTGATCTGCGATCCTGTCTGAGCGGTCTGCAAATGAATTTTCCCGGTAAAAAGATCAACCTGGTTGAAGTGGCGTATCCCAACCATCAATGGGGTATTCCGGATAATGCATCTTACACTCCCGATTACCCGGCCACTCCGCAGGGACAGGCAGCTTTCATGGAAGACTTTATAGACACGCTCAGGGAATTCTCTGCTGTAAACGGATTTATGTATTGGTATCCGGAAGAAACTTACGTACCCGCAGGCAATAGCCTGACGCTGCACAGGGGAGTTTTTGATATAGCGACAGGAAACGCCTTACAGGTCATAAACGTGTTTGGGCATTAAAAACGTGTGATGAATGACCGGCAGGTTTTCATTACGCTTTATTGTCGGATCCCAGTACGTGTACGATTTTGTGCTTGTAAAGTTCTTTCAGCTTGTCACGGGCAGGGCCCAAATATTTGCGGGGATCGAATTCTTCCGGCTTTTCCACCAATACTTTTCGAATGGCAGCAGTCATAGCCAACCTGCCGTCAGAATCTATGTTGACCTTGCAGACAGCCGACCGGGCAGCCTTTCTGAGTTGATCTTCTGGAATGCCTATGGAATCTTTCAATTTGCCTCCATAGCTGTTTATTTCAGCAACGATGTCCTGTGGCACACTGGAAGATCCATGGAGCACGATAGGAAAATTAGGGATGCGCTTTTCGATCTCGGCCAGGATATCCAGGCGGATCTCAGGTTTTTGACCCGGTTTGAACTTATAGGCACCGTGTGATGTGCCTATGGATATGGCCAGGGAATCAACCCCGGTACGTTTAACGAAGTCTTCCACTTCTTCCGGTTTTGTATAAGTATGGTGCTCGGCTTTAACATCGTCTTCCACGCCGGCCAGCACACCCAGTTCTCCTTCTACCGTAACATCGTGTTGATGTGCATATTCAACAACGCGCCGTGTAAGTGCTATGTTTTCTTCATAGCTAAGATGTGATCCGTCAATCATTACGGATGAAAATCCGTATTCAATGCAGTTCTTACACAACTCAAAGGAATCCCCATGGTCCAGGTGTAATACGATAGGTATGGCGCAACCCAGTTCTTTTGCATATTCGACGGCTCCCTGGGCCATATAACGCAGCAGGGTCTGGTTGGCGTATTTACGGGCACCGCTCGATACCTGCAGGATGACCGGTGATCTTGTTTCCACACAGGCAGCTATGATTGCCTGCATCTGTTCCATATTGTTGAAATTGAAAGCGGGAATGGCGTAACCGCCTTTCATTGCTTTGGCAAACAGTTCCCGGGAGTTTACCAAACCTAAATCTTTGTATGAAATCATATTGATAAGTTAATATTTGATTTACAAAGATAAGACTTTTGCAGTATATTTGAATCCGGATAATATACAATAGAATGAAACCGTTTATACTTCAGCAGACCAATTGGCATACCGTAAAAGAGATGAAATACGAGATCGCCGTATTGCCTTGGGGAGCTACAGAAGCGCATAATTATCATCTGCCTTACGGGACCGACACCATCTTGGCCGCAGAGGTGGCCGGCCGCAGTACTGCCATTGCCTGGGAGCAGGGAGTCAGGGTACTTGTCTTGCCTGAAATTGCCTATGGCGTAAATTCAGGACAAATGGACATCCCCTTTTGTATGCATATGAATCCTTCCACACAACAACGCATCTTGGAGGATATTGTCGTTGTGCTCTTGCGTCATAATGTAAAAAAACTGGTCATACTGAACGGACACGGAGGTAACACCTTCCAGAACGCCATAAGGGAATTGGAGCTCCGGTTCCCCGATATGCTGATATGCATGGTCAACTGGTGGCGTGTGCGTCCGGTTACAGAGTATTTTGACAATCCGGGCGATCATGCCGATGAAATGGAAACATCGGCGATGATGGCCATCCGGCCCGAGCTCGTTTTGCCCTTAAAATATGCCGGGAGCGGAACGGAACACCGCTTGAAAATCAAGGGTTTCAGGGAAAAGTGGGCGTGGATACCCAGACGTTGGATCTACACTACCGGCGATACGGGAGTGGGGGATCCGTCTCTTTCCACCCCTGAGAAAGGAAAACGTTTTTTGGAAGACTGCATTGCCCAGATTGGCGCTTTCCTGGTAGAGCTGGCAGGAATTCAAAAGTTGGAGGATCTTTATGAGCAATAAGAAAGCCCTGATCTTTTCGGCTCCGTCGGGTGCCGGCAAATCAACAGTTGTGAACCATCTGATGGAAACCTTTCCCAGGCTTGATTTTTCCATTACGGCTACTACAAGGCCCAAACGTGGCAATGAAGAGAATGGAAAGGAATATTATTTCATAAGCAGGGAAGAATTCCTGGAACTTATAGAACGGGATGCATTTGTCGAATGGGAAGAGGTATATAAGGACCGTTATTACGGTACGCTGAAGATAGAACTTGAACGGATATGGAACGGGAACAAAGTGGCCGTTTTTGATGTAGATGTAAAAGGAGGCATAAACCTGAAAAAGAAATTCGGCAGTGACGCCCTTTCCGTTTTCATTGCGCCGCCGTCATTGGAAGTGTTGGAGGAACGGCTCAGAAAACGGGGAACGGATTCCCCCGAGTCCATAAAAGAACGTCTGGCTAAAGCTGCTATTGAAATGCAGGATGCCTCACATTTTGATGTTGTACTGGTAAATGACCGGCTGGAAGATACGCTGGACAAGGCTACGGAAATAGTGGCCGCTTTCATTCTTTGATATGAAAACATGCGGTTTATATTTTGGATCGTTCAATCCTTTTCATATAGGGCACCTGGCCATTGCCAATTTCCTGGTGTCTTTTACTGCGCTCGATAGTGTTCGGCTTGTCGTTTCTCCGCTTAATCCGCTGAAATCCGGGAATGATTCGTGCAGAGGTGAATCGCACGAACGTTTGCTTCACATCCGGAAGGTGATGGAGGAAAAGAAGCTCCCCGTCGAGGTTTCTGATGTGGAATTTTCTCTGCCCTTTCCCCTGTACACGATCAACACCCTGAACCACCTGCAGCAAAAGGAACCCGGAACATGCTTTATTCCCGTGATCGGAGCCGATAACCTGGCAGGAATAGAGAGATGGTATGCCTGGGATACGATATTGAAAAAATTCATCATTTATGTTTACCCTAGGGAAGGGGTCGACGGGGAAGCACTATGCAGGAAATACGATTCCCTGGCCAAAGGGATCGTTCTGCTACCGGCTCCCCTGATTACCGTATCATCAACTTTTATAAGGGAAGGACTGGCACAGGGAAAAAACATGAACGGATTTATTGTCTGATTTCAGGATATGCATATTTACCCCGCTAAGGACATCAGGACTATAGACAACTGGTATATGAAAACGACCGGTGTGAAGGAGCAAACCCTCATTGAAAGGGCGGCAGATGTTTTCGTTAAGGCTTTTGTAGGGCAGGAATCCGTTCCCGGCAGGGTACTCGTTCTGGCCGGTCCCGGGAACAACGGAGCCGATGCCTTGTCTGTTGCCTGCCTGCTTAGGGATAAAGGATGGACAATTGATCTTTGGGATCTTTCAGATGGAACTTTACCGGAAGAAAAAGCTGCCGAATGTGTCGCCCACCTGGCTGACCTGCCTTCGGAGATCATTGTGGTAGACGGATTGTTCGGTTCTGGTCTTACCAGGCCCGTAACGGGTCCTTATGCCCGTATCATTGAGGGGATTAATTCATTGAAAACGAAAGTATATGCAGTGGACATTCCTTCGGGGCTGCCCGGTGACGGGATGGCCTTCGCTGAAGGAGCGGTTGTGCGTGCATCGGTGACTTTCAGCTTCCAGTTCCCCAAGTTGTCTTTCTTTTTTGCAGAGAATTACCCTTATGTCGGTCGCTGGGAGGTTCTGGACATAGGCATGGGCGGGATGGAATATCCGGTTGCTCCGACACCCTTCCGGATGACAGGGAAATCTTTTGTAAATGGTCTTTTTCCTGGCAAACGCGATCCCTTTTCCCATAAGAACGACTATGGTCATGCGCTCCTGATTGCAGGCAGCAGAGGAAAGATGGGGGCTGCGATCTTGGCAGCCCGTGCCTGTTTGCGGATGGGAGCCGGCCTGTTGACCGTACATATTCCTTCCTGCGGTGAATCGGCCATGTATGCTGCCTTACCCGAAGCAATGCTCTCCCTGGACAGCCGGTCCGCTCATGCAGGGGATATGCCTGTTGCACCGGGCAAAGGGAACAAGTTTTATTCGGCCGTCGGTGCCGGCCCCGGTCTTGGCAAAGATCCTGACACGGTCGGGCTTTTGGAACAGTTGTTTGACCTGTTGCGGAAAGAGCAACCGTTATGCAGACTGGTCCTGGATGCCGACGCCATCAATATGGTTGCGGAGCATCCGCATCTGCTTCCGTTACTCCCGCCGGGAACGGTTCTGACGCCTCATCCCGGAGAGTTTGACAGACTGGCCCGTGCCTGCGGAAGGACACAGGCTGCCGGAGGGTATGAAAGGGCTATGCAGGCTGTCGGGATAGCAGGTGAACACAATCTGGTAATAGTGCTCAAAGGAAGATATACCCTGACCGCTACACCTGAAGGTCCCCATTGGTTCAATCCCACGGGAAATTCCGGAATGGCAACTGCCGGGAGCGGAGACGTTCTTACCGGTGTTATCCTGGGATTACTCTCTCAGGGTTATGAACCTGTCCATGCGGCAGTACTGGGAGCGTATTTGCACGGGAATGCAGGGGACAGGGCAACCGTTGCACTGCCGGAACATGCACTTATGGCAGGAGATATCATAGAAAATCTGTGACCCAGGAATACCAGGGGGCCGTTATCACTACAGGTTCCCTGCGTACCGGATGGATGAATTCCAGGCGGTAGGCGTGCAATGATATCCCGCCGTCCGGATTGGAACGCCTGGCACCGTATTTCAGATCCCCTTTTATGGGACAGCCCAAAGCTGAAAGTTGGCAGCGGATCTGGTGATGACGTCCTGTCAGGAGTTCTATTTCAAGAAGGTGGTATTTGTCGGTGCTTTTTACGTACGCATAGCGTAGTTTCGCTTCTTTGGCATCCTCCCTGGGAGCATCCCATGCATAGGATTTGTTCTGTCGTTCGTTCCGTGTCAGATAGTGTGTCAGCATACCGGAGTGTTGCGGGGGGATCTTTTCCACCAGCGCCAGGTATATTTTACGGACCTCTCCGTCGCGGAACATACGGTTCATGCGTTCCAGCGCTTTGGAAGTTTTTGCAAAAAGACAGATCCCGCTTACCGGCCGGTCCAGGCGGTGAGACACTCCGACAAACACATTTCCCGGTTTGTCGTCTCTTTCCTTGAGAAAAGCTTTTAGGCTCTCGCTAAGCGGCCGGTCTCCCGTTTTGTCTCCCTGAACGATTTCGCCGGGTAATTTGTTGATTACGATCAGGTGGTTGTCTTCGTATAGGATGCGGTCTGCCAGTTCAGTATGGACAAAATATGACATAGTGACAAAGGTAGTCATTTCCATTTACTGCCAACCTGTCAGGAAATGACTTTTGGCATAACTATTGAGCAAGTCAGGACAGTAAAAGGAAATCAGTAAAATAAAATAAATTAATTATGGGAAAAATTATTGGTATAGACTTGGGAACCACAAACTCTTGCGTTGCCGTTATGGAAGGTAACGAGCCGGTGGTGATCATCAATTCGGAAGGAAAACGTACTACTCCTTCCATTGTGGCTTTTGCAGATAACGGAGAGCGAAAAATTGGTGATCCCGCAAAACGTCAGGCTATTACAAATCCCCAGAAAACCATATATTCTATCAAGCGTTTTATGGGGGAAACATTCGATAAAGTAGCGCTGGAACGCAACAGGGTATCGTATATAGTCGAAAAGGGAGACAACAATACCCCCCGTGTCAAGATCGAAGACAGGTTATATACTCCGCAGGAAATTTCTGCCATGGTTCTTCAGAAAATGAAAAAAACGGCTGAAGATTTTCTGGGACAGGAAGTCACGGAAGCCGTAATTACCGTACCTGCCTACTTCAGCGATTCACAACGTCAGGCAACAAAGGAAGCCGGCGAGATCGCAGGTTTAAAGGTACGCCGCATAATCAATGAACCTACCGCTGCTGCTTTGGCTTACGGTCTGGACAAGATGCACAAGGACATGAAGATAGCCGTATACGATCTTGGAGGAGGTACTTTTGATATTTCCATCCTGGAATTGGGAGACGGTGTCTTTGAAGTCAAATCCACCAACGGGGATACCCACCTGGGAGGCGACGACTTTGACCAGGCCGTCATAGACTGGCTGGCTCAGGAATTTGCTTCCGATAACAGCGGACTGGATCTGCGCAAGGATCCTATGGCCCTGCAGCGTCTGAAGGAAGCTGCCGAAAAGGCCAAGATAGAGCTCTCAAGCCAAAACTCCACAGAGATCAACCTGCCCTATATCATGCCTGTCGACGGTGTACCCAAACACCTTGTAAAAACATTGACCAGGGCTAAATTCGAGCAACTTATAGACAGTTTGGTACAGCGTACGATGGAACCTTGCAAAAAGGCGCTTTCGGATGCCGGGCTGCAAGCTTCCGATATTGACGATGTGATCCTTGTTGGCGGATCAACCCGTGTACCTATAATCCAGCAACTTGTAGAGAAATTCTTTGGAAAAGTGCCCAATAAGAGCGTTAATCCCGATGAAGTGGTAGCCGTTGGAGCAGCCATACAGGGAGGTGTCTTGTCCGGAGATGTCAAAGATGTGCTTTTGCTTGACGTAACCCCGCTGAGCCTGGGTATTGAAACCCTGGGAGGCGTTATGACAAGGCTCATTGAAGCCAACACCACCATTCCTACCAAGAAATCACAGGTGTTCTCAACGGCCAGCGACAATCAGCCTTCGGTTGAGATCCATGTGCTGCAGGGAGAACGTTCCATGGCCAGGGACAATAAGACGATCGGCCGTTTCCATTTGGACGGTATAGCTCCGGCACCCCGCGGCGTGCCTCAGATAGAAGTATCCTTTGACATTGATGCTAACGGTATCTTGAACGTTTCTGCAAAAGACAAGGGAACGGGCAAAGAGCAGAAGATTCGCATTGAGGCTTCTTCCGGCCTGACCGAAGAAGAGATCAAAAGAATGAGGGATGAGGCAAAGGCCAACGAAGATGCCGACAAGAAAGAGAGAGAACGTATTGACAAGATAAATGAGGCTGACAGCATGATCTTCCAGACGGAAAAGCAGCTGAAGGAGTACGGAGACAAATTGCCGGACGATAAAAAGGCCCCTATCCAGGATGCACTGGAAAATCTGAAGAAGGCACATACGTCACAGGATCTGGCCGCTATTGACAGTGCCATGGAAGCCATCAACAAAGCATGGCATGCCGCTTCGGAAGAAATGTACAAAGCTTCACAGGCTTCGGATCAGGCGCAGCAGCCTCCTTTTGAAGGAGCCCCGGAAAGTGGCGAAAGTGCTTCACAGGAAGAAGGAGATGTCAAGGATGTAGATTTTGAAGAGGTCAAGTAATATGGAGACAAGCAATAAAAAACATCAGGCTCAGAACGGGCCTGATGTTGATCATTTTAAGGAAGTTGCCGACCAGAAAACAGAAGAGCAGCAAACACAGGTGCAGGAAGAAACTGTTAATAATGCAGAACTGCAACAAAAATTGGATGAGGTTTCGGATAAGTTGTTGCGCCTGCAGGCAGAATTTGACAATTACCGCAAACGTACGGCTAAAGAGCGGTTGGAGCTCATTCTGACCGCATCGGAGGAGGTAATCAAAGGAATGTTGCCCGTTCTGGACGATTGCCAGCGAGCCCTGGAAACCCTGGAAAAACTGGAAAATGCCGATCCTCATTCCGTTGAAGGCGTGAGGCTGATCTACAGCAAACTGCTGACCTATCTGCAGGGAAAGGGCCTGAAGGTGATACAGGCAAAAGGACATGCACTCGATACCGATTTTCATTGTGCCGTTGCCAAGATTCCTGTTAAAGAGAAAAAACTGAAAGGAAAGATTGTGGATATAGCACTGGAAGGTTATACACTCAACGGAAAAGTTATCAGGTTTGCTAACGTAGTAGTAGGCGAATAAGGCATATTATGGCAAAAAGAGATTACTATGAAGTTCTGGGTGTGGAACGTGGCGCTTCGGCCGAAGAGATTAAGAAAGCTTACCGAAAGAAAGCGTTGCAGTTTCACCCCGACAAAAATCCGGGAAACAAGTCGGCTGAAGAGAAGTTCAAGGAAGCTGCCGAAGCGTACGACGTCCTGAGCGACGATACCAAGAGATCACGTTATGACCAGTTCGGACATGCCGGTGTGGAAGGCATGGGGGCTGGAGGACCGGGCGGATTCGGAGGCGGATTCACGATGGATGATATTTTCTCCAGGTTCGGAGATATCTTTGGCGGGGCTTTTGGCGGAAGTCCTTTTGGAAGTACATTTGGTAGCCGTTCAGGGACCCGCAGGGGGGTGCGTCGCGGGTCGGATATCCGTATCCGTGTAAAACTTGACCTGAAAGAGATCGCTCACGGAACAGATAAGACTGTCAAGATAAACAAGCTCAGATCATGTAGTCATTGTGGGGGGAAGGGAGCCGTTTCCGATTCCGACATGAAAACATGTCCTACCTGTAAAGGAACAGGTGTGTTTACACGGATCACACAGACATTCCTGGGACAGATGCAAAGCAGCAGCCCCTGTCCTGCCTGCGATGAGGAGGGAAAGATCATTGTCAATCCCTGTAATGTATGTAAGGGTGAGGGAGTGGTAAAGCAGGCCGAAGAGATCTCGTTTACCATACCCAAAGGTGTGGAGGAAGGTATGCAGCTTACTATCACTGGCAAGGGGAATGCTCCGAAACGTGGCGGTATCAACGGCAACTTGTTGGTAGTCATAGAAGAAAAGCCCCATCCGGATTTGCAACGTGACGGACATGATCTCATTTATACGCTCTTTTTATCCTATACCCAGGCAGCTCTGGGAGATGACGTTGAGATTCCTACCATAGATGGCAGGGTCAAGATTAAAGTCGAATCAGGCATGCAAAGCGGACGCATTCTGCGTCTCAGAGGCAAGGGATTGCCCGATGTAAACAGTTACGGGGTCGGAGATCTGCTGGTTTTCATCCAGGTATGGACTCCTAAGAAACTGAGCAGGGAAGAAAAGGAATTGTTGTCCAAACTGAAAGATTCACCTAACTTTGCCCCAAATCCCGCCAAGGAAGAACGGAATTTCTTTGACAGGATGAAAAAAATGTTCTCGTAATGAAAGTTTCCATAAAACGAATACCGGCACTGATCACAGCGCTGGTTTCCGTTTTTTTCTGCTTGCAGGCCCAGGTGCCCGACCTTTCCGGATATTACGCCAAGCCTTTGGCGATCGAGCCTCTGGCTTTAAGCGGGAGTATGGGAGAATTCAGGGCGGCACATTTTCATACGGGGCTTGATTTTCGTGTGGGAGGGGTTTCCGGTGCACCCGTTTTTTCTGTTGCCGACGGATATATATCCCGGATTACCGTATCTCCTGCCGGATACGGCAATGCCCTGCAGATCACTCACCCGAACGGAACGGTTTCTCTTTACGGTCACCTGGAAGCTTTTTCCGATGAGGTAGCTTTTTATGTGGAGGAGATACAGTATGAAAGGCAGACTTTTGAAGTGTCCCTCGATTGTCCACCTGACCTATTTCCGGTCAGGAAAGGACAACAGATAGGGAAAGCAGGAAATACGGGTGATTCTGCAGGCCCGCATCTGCATTTTGAGATCCGTTACCGGGATCCCTTATATGCAACTTCCATGGTAACGGCAAATCTATTGCAACATGGTGTTTACGAGATAGAAGACACATTGCCGCCGGAATTTACGGCAATAAACTTCTATGGATTCAGTACGCAGCCGGACGGTCTTGTCCAGACCCGTCTGATAGCCGGTTTTAAAGGCAACGGTAACAATGTGGCCGTACATGTGCCGGATACCTTTTTCGTTGCGGTCAATGCCATAGACAGGATGAACAACACCTGGTCGCGGATGGGAATAGAAAAGTGGGAGTTTTTTCTGGATGACAGCCTGGTTTTCCGTTATAGCAATACGGACCTTCCATTGGACAGGACCAGGTATATATTGTCTCAGATCCATTATCCCGAAAGGTCCCGCAATGGCAGGAGCCTGCTCAAAACATGGGTCGAACCCGGGAATATAATGCGGGAGAGAATCTTTGCCCCCACGGAAGGTCTGTTCGCTTTGTCCGACACATTGGGTCATCGCCTGTCGATAAAGGTATATGATGCGGCAGGGAACAGGGCAGAGAGAAAGTTTAATATCAGAAAACTAAGCGGGCTGGATGGTCTGGTTGACAGAACGGAAATGTCAGGGATAATATCCGATACGGTCGTTCTGCGCCGGGAATATCAACAACATTTTTATTGGAACAGAAAAAACCACTTTGCAGCGGAAGATATTCGGATTAAATTGCCTGAAAGGGCGCTGTACAGCAATATCCTGTTTATTGCCTCACGCGTTGATGATTATCAGTGGTGTCTGCATACTTCAGATGATCCCTTACATTTGCCCATGACCGTATCATGGACGGTCCCCGAAGACATACCCCCGGCTCTTTATGACAAGTTGGTGGTCCTCAGACAATCCGATAATGGAATGGATCCCCATATGCAGGAGGCAGATCCCCTGTCGTGGCGTCCGGTGGGAGGTGTTTGCCTTGACGGCGCTGTGACATTCCGGACCAATGACTTCGGAAGGTTCATGATAGATGTGGATACGATACCGCCGACGGTCAGTGCTTCATTTGTAAAGGGAGCCGATCTTCGCGGACGTACAAGTATTTATTTCACCGTGAAGGATGAATGTTCGGGTATCGGATCCTATTCGGTATTGATAGACGGGAACTGGATCCTGGGCGTGTACGATGCTAAGCGCTCCCGGATAACCTGCCGGTTGGATCCGAAGAGGATCAGCAGGGGAATTCAGCATCAGGTAATGGTAAAGGTGGTCGATAACAAGGATAACATAACGGAATTTAATACAGCATTCTTATGGTAAATTTTGATCCGCAAAAAGGAATATCAGCTCTGGGACTGATGTCCGGAACGTCTCTGGACGGATTGGACCTTTGTATGGCCGACTTTACCCTACGCAACGGAAAATGGTCTTACAACATAGTATGTGCAGATTCTGTAACCTATCCCCGGGAGATCAAGAAAGCCCTGGCAACTGCCCAGTCAATGTCGGCGCTCGAATATGCACGGTTGCATTCAGATTACGGGATCTACCTGGGCGTTCAGGTAAAATCTTTTATGGACTCTCATAAGGTCAGGCCGCAATTGGTGTCATCGCACGGGCATACTATTTTCCATCAGCCTTCGATCAGGCTTACCAGCCAGATTGGGAGCGGTGCCGGGATAGCTGCCGGATGCGGTGTACCCGTAGTTTGTGATTTTCGCACTACCGATGTGGCTTTGCACGGACAGGGAGCACCTCTTGTGCCGGTCGGTGACAGGTACTTGTTTGGGGATTATGATTATTGTCTGAACCTGGGGGGATTTTCCAATATATCTTCGGAACATTCTGATGGTTCCAGAAGTGCTTACGACATTACGGCCGTAAATTATGTGTTGAATCATTATACCCGTCAGGTGGGCGAAGAGTTTGATAAAGACGGATTGCGTGCCCGCAGGGGAAAAGTGCATGAAACGGTCCTCGATGCACTCAATCAATTACCCTTTTACAGGCAGGAAGGTCCCAGATCCCTGGGAAGGGAATGGGTGGAGGAGCAGGTCTTCCCCCTGATAGATTCTTTTGGGCTTACCCTGGAAGATGTATTGGCCACTTACTGTGAGCATATAGCCGTACAGACATCGTATCACATTAACCCGGGAGCCAGGGTGCTGGTAACGGGGGGTGGGGCTTTCAATAAATTTCTGATGGAAAGAATGGCTGCAAGGGCATCCTTGGTTCATTATATCATTCCCGAAGAGCTTACCGTTAATTTTAAGGAAGCGCTGATTTTTGCATTTTTGGGAGTGCTTTATGTGTGTGATATCCCATCCTGCCTTTCATCAGTGACAGGAAGTCTGCATGACAATATAGGAGGGGCTCTCTATAAATGTTCATAAAAAGTTTGGGTAAAAAGAAAAAAGCGCTACCTTTGCAAGCCCAAAATTAACACGATACGTACTAAGATGGACTTAATAAAAATAGCAGAACAGGCATTTGAAGTAGAAAGTAAAAACTTTCCGGATTTTAAAGCGGGTGATACCATCACCGTTACCTATAAGATAAGGGATGAGAGTAAGGAACGTCTGCAAAAATACCGCGGAGTATGTATACAGCGTAAAGGTTCCGGAGCATCGGAAACTTTTACTGTACGGAAGATATCCAACGGAGTTGGTGTAGAGCGGATTTTCCCTTATACATCACCTTTTATTGATTCCATAGAGATAAACAAATACGGCAAGGTCCGCCGTGCTCGCATATATTATCTGCGCAATCTAACCGGTAAGAAGGCCCGTATCAGAGAAAGAAGGGTCATGCTGGACAAGTCTGCAGAGGCTTAACAATTTCGGCCCCGTAGCTCAACTGAATAGAGCATTTGACTACGGATCAAAAGGTTACAGGTTTGAATCCTGTCGGGGTCACTATCTTTTTTCCCCATGAAACTATATTTGCCCTCGGAAGAAGAAGTTGCACTGCCGTTGGTGGAGGGTGTAAGATGCGGGTTCCCGTCCCCGGCGGAGGATTTTTCCGATATGCGTCTGAACATAACGGAAGAGATCGTTAAGAATCCCGCTTCCACATTTTATGCACGGGTGAGCGGCAACAGCATGATCAATGACGGTATAGGAGACGGGGATATCCTTGTAGTCGACAAATCCGTAGATCCGTACGACGGCTGTATTGCCATATGTTTCGTGGACGGGGAATTTACATTGAAACATGTGGAAAAGCACGGGGATCATATCCTGCTCGTGCCCGGGAACAAAAAATTCAAGACCATCCGGGTAACGGAAGATAATCATTTCACCATCTGGGGTATTGTCAGGTACGTGATCAAAAAGCTTTAGTCATGTATGCGCTGGCCGATTGCAACAATTTCTTTGTTAGTTGCGAAAGGGTGTTCAATCCCGGACTGAACGGACGTCCGGTCATCGTTCTTTCCAACAATGACGGATGCGCCGTCTCGCGCAGCAATGAGGCTAAAGCCCTGGGGATTAAAATGGGTGTTCCACTGTATCAGATCAGGGACATAGTTGAGAAATACAATGTAGTTGTCTTTTCCTCAAATTTTGCCCTTTACGGGGATATGTCCAAACGTGTTCACCTGACGCTGGCACAAATGGTTCCGGCAATCGAGATATATTCCATTGATGAAGCTTTCCTGGATCTTCGGGGCATGGAGCACACGGACCTGGATGCATTTGCAAAAAGAGCTTCGGCCCTTTGTCGGAAAAATACGGGGATACCTGTTTCAATCGGAGTGGCCTCCACCAAGACGCTGGCCAAGATCGCTTCACAAGTATGCAAAGGCCATCCCGGGATGCAGGGCGGGTACTTTATGCACGAACAGGAAGGTATTGACAGGATATTGCGTGAAGTGCCCGTTGAGGATATCTGGGGTATCGGACGCAGATACTCCCGCATGTTGCGTTCCCATGGTGTGTCTTCAGCAGCGGATTTTCTCTCATTGCCGCCTGATTGGGTACAAAAGCAGATGAGCATCGCGGGATTGCGGACATGGAAAGAATTAAGGGGTGAATCTTGTATAGAATTTACCGATCATATGCCTCCAAAAAAGCAAATATGCGTCTCGCGCAGTTTTGCCCGGGAGTTATATGATCTTGGAGTTATTTCCGGGCAGGTATCTCTTTTTACATCTATGGTATGTGAAAAATTACGGAAGCAAAAGAGTGCCTGTCATCAGGCTATTGTATTCCTGCTGACCAACCGTTTCAAACGGAATGTTCCCCAACAATACGAAAGCCGCCTGATTACTTTCCCGGTGGCCACGTCCAGCACTCTCGAAATCAACAGGGCTGTGCTCAGGGAATTGTCATTCCTTTTCCGTAAGGGATACGGCTATAAAAAGGCCGGTGTCATTCTTACCGGGATCGTTCCTGAAGATACCGTACAGTTGGACCTGTATGATACTGCCGACCGGATGAAACATTCCCGTCTGATGAAAGTCATGGATGATATCAATACAAGGATTGGTCACGGAACATTAACCATGGCTACCGAATCCGTGGAAGGTATAAGAATGAACAGGCAGCATCTCTCTCCGCAGTATACGACCAGATGGTCTGATATTCTGGTAGTAAAATAAATATCACGTTCGATCCTGACTGAAAGATAAATACAGGGAAAAAGGCAGAAACGGAGTCATTATTGTCAAGAGGAAGTAATCTCAAAATTACTACCTTTGGGCATGAAAAAAGTTCTGATATCGTTGGTATTGCTGCAGGTTGTTGCCTGCAGCAATTTTTCATCCATAGAGAAGCGCCGTATAGGAAAAATTGGTGATTCGGAAAAGATCATGCCGCTTTTTACGAACCGGGATCCCGATGAATTGCGTTTCCTGCGTCTGCAGGCAGGGCCGCTTAGCAAGCAAGACATGAGATCACGAACTTACGCTACATTAAAATTGAGGATGCTGGCTACGGTCCGGGACACGGCCAACACCGGGGTGGGGATCGCTGCCCCCCAGGTAGGTATTAGCAAACAACTGATTGCCGTACAACGTTTTGACAAAGAAGGACATCCTTTTGCATTCTATGTCAATCCGGTAATAGAAAAGTACAGTGAAGAGAAAAAATGGGGTTGGGAAGGATGTCTCTCGGTCCCCGGGGAAAGGGATACGGTCTTGCGTTCCACAGAGGTGGTTATCAGATACCGTGACCAGGATTCCTGGCAGATCGTCCGCGATACGGTTTCAGGATTTACGGCCGTTATTTTTCAGCACGAGATCGATCACCTGAACGGGAAGCTATATATTGATTGATGTTATCTACCATCATGGACACCAGGCGTTTGCGTGCTTCAACGGAGGCCCATCCGATGTGCGGTGTCAGGAAAAGTTTTGATTTGTCCGTTACTTTCCGGTAACAGTGATCTGCAGGAAGGGGTTCTGTACTGAATACATCCATTCCCGCACCTGCCAGCCTGTTTTCATTTAGCGCATCGGCCAATGCACACTCATCTACGATGGCACCCCGGCCCAGATTGAAAAGATAGGCGGAAGCTTTCATTTTTTCCAGTTCAACTTTCCCGATCAAACCGCGGGTCTTCTCATTTAAGGGGGAATGGATGCTCACCACATCCGAGGTGCGCAGCAGCTCGTCCAGGTTCACTCGCCGGTATTGCCCGTCACTACGGTCTTTCCCCGAGGAAGAATAATATACCACGTCCATGCCGAATGCCGATGCGATGGCCGCCACTTTTCGTCCGATGGCACCCATCCCGATGATCCCCATACGTTTGCCGCTGAGTTCATGGAAATACCGGCCTCCGAAATGGGTGGGGAGACCGCTTTTCGAATAAGCCTGTGAATGGGCAAACTCATTGAAATACGGTCCCTGCTGCATACAGGAAAGGATGTGTAAAAAAGTAGTTTGTGCAACACTGTCAGTAGAATATCCCGCTACATTCATTACCGGGATACCGGCTTTTGCCGCATATTGCAGATCTATGACATCCATTCCGGTAGCTGCCACACAGATCAGCTTCAGCTCTTTGGCCGCCTGCATTGCTTCCTTATTGATCTTTACCTTGTTTACCAGCACAATGTCTGCCGTAGCAATACGCGGGACCACCTCTGCGGGGGTTGTATTGTAATATACCGTTAACGTACCGAATTGTTCAAACGGGCTGAGGTCTATATCATCCCCCATCGTTGCTGCATCTAAAAATACGAGTTTCATACTGCAAAGATAAGGGAATCTCAGAGATTTCTGAGCAAGTGATCGGCTGCCTGCAGGATCTTGTTTTTTAGCAGGGGTTCGTAATGGGGGTGTTTCTGCAGGAAGGCGGTCACGCTGTCGGCCGCACTCCGGGAATTATGACCACGAAGGCAGGCCGAAATCCAAGAGGTGGGAAAAAAGATATCCCCGGTCCGTTGCACTTCCTCTAATTCTTCAAGTGCCGGGCGGATGTATTTCAGGGCATGTTCCTGCCTTAAGAAGTGGTTTAGGTAACCCAGGGCTGAAATAACCCAGGGTTCGGTACTCCGGTTTTCAACTTCCAGGAGCGATTCGAAAAAGGCGTCCCTGGCAGCCGGGTCCGGATCTACGGCTTGCACTATAAAGGCATAGGCTTTTCTTCGGTCGGGGTTGGTAATGCGTTCCAACTGTTTTTCCTTGATGTAGGAGGCTTTACCGGGCAGGCGGATCATCAGTTGGTAAGAGAGTGAAGTCATTTCCGTTTCCCCAAAAGGAAGTTCATGGAATGATTTGCCACTGTCCCATTGCTCAAACAGTTGCTCTGTGATCAGGGAGTCGGTAAAGATATCGGTCAGTGTACGGTAGGCAAGCAGGCGGTACTCTTTATCTTCCGCGGTATCGGCAGCCGTTTTAAGTAAAAATGCTTCTGTAAGGCCATCTTTTACCGTGGCATAACGGAGGGTTGCTTCCCCCAGGTATGAAAGGGCGGCATTTCGTATCAGGTTGTTGGTTTCGGCAGGTAGGTAACGGATCAGGGCATGGGTAAAAGTGTCGCCGGAAAGATTTCCTTCCAGCATATTCTCGTACAAGGTCATCAGGAGGGAAAGCCGTGTTTCTTCCGCCTCGAAACGGTTCAGGTTATGCAATATATAATCCCGGCTCAGACTGTCCGGCAGGAAGATGCCGTATGCCAGACCGTCGGTATTGGGGAGTATGAACTTCATCCCGCAGGTAACGGGAGCCTTTGCCTTGTCAAGTACCAGGTCAATGGTCAGGACTTGGGTCTGCTCTCCGTCAGTCAGGGAAAAGGTGATCTTTTGCGGCCACCGCAAGCCCCTGCCCAGCGGATCGGTTTGAGTAACTACCAGTGAATCATTTGATATACAAGCGCGTATATATGGCATTCCCTTGCTCTGTACCCATACCTGACTCCAATTCTCCAGGTCTTCCGGTGTCTTTTGGTCCAAGATGGAGATCAAATTTTTCCAGGTAGCATTGCCATAGGCAAATTGATGCAAGTAGGTGCGGATACCTTCCTGGAAGGCTTCAGGGCCCATCATTTCAGCCAGCATATGCATCATGATCGGAGCCTTATTGTATATGATATTCCCGTAAATCAGGCCGGCCTTTGCCAGGTTGTCCAAAGATTGCTTGATGGCATTGGTACCGGCAGTTCGGTCCACGGCGTAGGAGGCGGCATAAAAAGTACGCAGGTCGTTCAGACGGTGGTTGATCCCGGGAAATTGCGGACGGATCATCCGGGCAGCAAAATAGTTGGCAAACACCTCTTTGGTCCAGACATCGTCAAACCAATCCATGGTCACATAGTTTCCAAACCACATATGCGCCGTTTCGTGAGCGATCAGCGACATGCGACTCAATTGCTCCCCCGTAGTGGGATGTTCGCCCAGGAACATACGGCGGTCGTTATACAACGTAGCCCCTGTATGTTCCATACCTCCGTATTGGAATCCGGGCAGTATGATGAAATCGTATTTGGCAAACGGGTAGGGGATGCCGGTGTATTCTTCCAGCCATTCCAGAGAAGCGAATACCTGGTCAAAAATGATCCCGGTCTGGGCAATCTTCTGCGGGTCCGTTTCCCTGTGGTAAAGGGATATACTTCGCCCGTTGCGGGTTTCTTTCAAAAGTTGAAATTCCCCTGCCACAAACGAGAACAGGTAGGTGCTCAGGGGCTCTGTAGTCTGGAAACGGATGGTTTTACGTCCGTTGTTAATGGATGCTTCAGATGTGGTGTTGGATACGGCCACCCAGTGCTCCGGGACTTCCAGGGTCAGTGTATAGGCTGCTTTCAGGTTGGGTTGGTCAAAACACGGGAACAACGTTCGGGCCCTGTCCGGGACTAAAAGCGTATAAAGAAATTCTTCGTTCCGGTTTAATGATTGTTCCCCGGCACGGAAATCAATACTTATTGTGTTTGTGTTCTTTTTAAAGTATTTGCGGGGTATGATAATATGTTCATTCGTGAAACGGTATTGTGCCTTCCGGCCGTTCACCTGTACTGATGTGACAAAAGCTGGATCTTCCTTGAAATCGAGAATGATCTGCCGTGACCTTCCCAAATTGAAATTGATTTTCTGTACGGCTTTTATAGGTGCTTTCGGATCTTCAGGTAAATTGAAAAAAAGCTCATACCCGAGTTCGGAAATGGCTTCTTTGCGTTCCCGGGCCAATTCTAAACTTACTCCTGATTCGGGACCTGAACAGTTTAGAAAGGCCAGGATCAGTGGAATGATTGTAAATTTTCGCATAACCTTTGATTGGCGGCAGGTTGGAGGCTTTATTATTCTTTTTCCGGCGATAATTTTTTATAAACGATTCCTGCCAATATGGCTCCTGTGATCGGGGCTACCCAGAACAACCATAACTGTTTCAACGCCCAGCCACCTGCGAACAATGCCTGGCTGGTACTTCTTGCAGGATTTACCGAAGTATTTGTCACTGGGATGCTGATCAGATGAATAAGCACTAATGCCAGACCTATGGCCAAACCTGCCAATCCTTTCGGAGCTTTTGAATGTGTTGCACCCAGAATGATAATTAAAAACATGAACGTCATAACAACTTCCGTCACTAATGCGGCAAGCATACCGTATCCTCCGGGGGAGTGTTCCCCGTATCCGTTGGCTGCAAATCCTCCCATTTCAAATCCCGGTTTACCGCTTGCAATCAGGTATATGATCCCGGCTCCGGCTATTGCACCCAATACTTGTGCTACAATGTAAGGTAGCAATTCCTTTTTGTTAAAACGTCCGCCAAAAAACAGTCCGATCGATACGGCCGGATTCAAATGGCATCCTGAAATATGTCCTATGGCATAAGCCATAGTAACAACGGTCAGACCAAATGCAATGGAAACTCCGGTGAATCCTATTCCCAATTCAGGATAAGCGGCTGCAAGAACGGCACTTCCGCATCCGCCCAAAACCAGCCAAAGGGTTCCGATAAATTCAGCTATTAATTTTTTCATATGTTTTTAATTAATAATTCATTCAATTTTGATAGCAATTTACTTATTTACTATTTTTCGTCCAAATTATTATCTGAAAGATTCTCTAACTTTGCACCATGTCAAAATACGGTACTGTTATTTGGGTAGGATTGCTGGCACTGATTACCGGTTTCCTGATCTGGACCCCTACACACAAGGTGTTTGTGGAGCTTACGGCAAAGTTTCCCTATATCATGGGGTTTGTAAAATTTGCTATTCTTTCTATGATGGGCGAATTTCTGGCAGCCCGGCTGGTACATAAAAAGTGGGTCGGGATCAAGGGTGTATTACCCAAGATGCTGGTCTGGGGAATTTTGGGGATGCTGATCGTGCTGATGTTTGCCGTATTTTCGGGGGGAGTGGACAGTGCCGCCTCACAGGGATTGCTGATCTCTGAATGTAGTGATACTTGTCCGTTGGTAGTACAGTTTATTTCCAGGTTACGCCGGGCGTTGTTTATTTCGGCCATCATGAATCTTACCTTTGGTCCGGTGTTTATGGCGGCTCACCGCATAATTGATGTATATATTGACAAGCGGTATTCGGGGGAAAAAGTGACCTTTGCCCGTGTCATTCCGCTGATTGACTGGGGTAGATTCATCAGGGAGATCGTGGGGGTGACCATTCCGGTATTCTGGATCCCTGCACATACCATTACGTTTCTACTGCCCGGCCAGTACAGGGTGCTATTTGCCGCATCGTTGTCCATTGTGTTGGGACTGATCCTGTCTTTTGCCAAAATGAAGAATCCGAATAACTTAAATTAAAACAATAAACTATGCGCTGCTTACTGTCTTTCATTTTATTAATTACTGTTCATTTGGGACTATTTGCTCAAAATGTGAACAAACAGAATGTCCCTGAGAAGAAAAGCGTGAACAGGGTGGAAATAACTTTGCCCGTGGTGAACGGGTATACTGTGTTGAAGTGTGACTTTCATACCCATACTGTTTTTTCCGATGGTTTGGTCTGGCCGACTTACCGGGTAAGGGAAGCTTGGATACAGGGGATGGATGTGCTGGCCATTACCGACCATATTGAATACCGTCCCTTTAAGGAATATGTAGGTGGAGATCTGAACACCTCGCATGAATTGGCTTTGCCCGTAGCACAGCAATACGGTATCATGCTTGTAAAAGGAACTGAAGTTACTCGCAAGCAAGGCGTAATTGGTCATTTCAATGCGCTATTTATTAAAGATGCCAATCCCATTGATCAATCCGACCCGGAAAAAGCCCTGCAAACCGCTTATGACCAGGGAGCTTTCATTATGTATAACCATCCGGGCTGGGCGTTGGACACCTGTTTGTTAACGGAATTTCAACAGGCTATGATAGACAAAGGTATTGTCAAAGGGATTGAAGTGTTCAACAACAACGAGTTTTATCCCAGGGCGCTTTCCTGGAGCCGTGACCAAAAACTGACCGTTTTTGCTACCTCGGATGTTCACGGGACTATCAATGAGGATCTTGGTGTACCCTATTCGGCTGCAACCCGTCCCATGACCCTGGTGTTCGTAAAAGAAAAAACTCAGGAAGCGGTCCGGGAAGCCTTGGAAAACGGACGTACCCTGGCCTATTTTTATGACAATGTGGCCGGAGAAGAGAAGTGGCTCAAATCGCTTTTTTTGGCTTCGGTAAAACTGGAAAAAATATTAAAAAAAGAAAAAACATCGTTTTATAGAATGACCAACCTTTCCGGGATCAATTATACATTTACCATAGGTACTGCACAGTACATGCTCGATGCCGGATCATCCATTCAAATTACCGTGCCTGCAAATCAGCGGGAAGTATCGCTGGAGGTTCTGAATATGCATTACTACGAAGGCAGGCACCCGGTGGTGAGTATGGTACTGGAATGAAACAGGGTAAAAAGTGACAAAATTAACTTCATGCTATAAAAAAATAAGAAAATGAAAAATTTGACCAAAGTATTAACTGTTCTATTGATTACGAATTTTTGTTATCAGGCAAATGCACAGACAATTGGAGTAAATGGAGGATTAACTCTTGCAAATCAGAGATATGTGGTATATCAAGATGATGATGATATTGAACAAATTCATTACGATATGAATCCGGGGTTTCATCTGGGATTTACAGTTGATGTGCCTTTTAACGGCTTTTTATCCGTTGAACCGGGGATTTTTTTCACAACAAAAGGATATAGATATAAGCAGAGTATATTAGGTGTTAGTCTGACAACCAAAGCGAATACTTATTATCTTGATATTCCTGTAGCACTTAAACTGTCTTATGAAATATTTAATGGCTTTAAATTGTTTGGAACGGCAGGTCCCTATGTTGGGTTTGGATTGGGGGGTGATTTGGTTGTAATAGGTAA